>Ga0116154_10000217_pt1 | contig 83033 bp, 67 predicted proteins | sample AD_UKC030_MetaG_FD_89898 | JGI IMG/M metagenome (GOLD analysis project Ga0116154, IMG submission 89898) | Active sludge microbial communities of municipal wastewater-treating anaerobic digesters from USA - AD_UKC030_MetaG | ecosystem: Engineered > Bioreactor > Anaerobic > Digestate | place: USA... | reverse complement strand
TCGATGACATGTTTGTAGCCATCGAATCCCGTGAAACACTGGGAATCTGGCACCGCCACCTGATTGGGTTTTTGCTTCGAGAGATGCTCGCGTTTCTGGCGGATGCGATCCAGGAAGATGTCGCACATGGCGACCAGTTTGGCGCCGGAATCGGCGTCCATGGCATCCTCGGCGGCCCCGGCGCAACGGCCCCCACAGCCGATCATGCCAATCCGGATGACCTCGGTGCCGGCCGCATGGGCGAACCGTCCGATGTCCAGACTGCCCAGGGCGGCGGCGGCGGTCACTGTGGCGGAGCTTTTCAGAAAACTGCGGCGTGAAGCCGCTCCTTCAAAACGTGGATGGGAAGGTTTCATAAAACAGATTGGGAGGCTGATGTTACTTGGTTTTCCTGGGCTTGCCTTCTTTGATGCCGAGCTCTTTGAAGACCCCGCGGATCCAGGCGAGGGATTTCTCGATCATCGGACCGGCCTGGCCCTCGCACTCGATGCTCAAATTACCTTTGAACTCGGCATCGCGAAGCAACCGGATACATTCCTTGATGTTGCGGGCGTTGACGCCGTCGCCGACAGCGCAATGACTCATGGCAATGCCGGTGGACCCTCCACGAACCGCCTCGGCCAATTCCTTGGAAACGTCCTTGATATGGATATGACTCACCTGGTTGATGAACCGTTTGAGAAAGGCCACCGGGTCCCGTCCGGCAATAAAGGTATTGCCGGTGTCCATGTTCATCCGAAGAAAAGGACTTTCGACAAAGGCCAGCATTTCCTCCATGCGATCCGGATTCGTGGTGAAATAACCATGCGGCTCGATATTCACGATGACCTCATGGGCTTCGGCCACCCGGACAATCTGCTGGTAGCTGCGTTTCATGGCCGCCATGGCCTCCTTGTCGGTCATTCCTTCCGGCTTATGGAGACCATCGGTGGTATCCACACAAGGGCATCCGGCCAGTTTGGCCCAGGCGATCGATTTGGTCACGTAAGGAACTCCGCGGGAAGGTCCATCCTCGCCCGACAAGGGATAGGCGGCGTCAATCTGGGAAAAATAGACGCCGTATCGGTCCAATTGCCGCCGCAAAAGGGCCGGATCATCCAGGAGGGACAAATGAGGAGAGTAACCGAGACCTTGGAGGAAATGCAGGCCGTCCACCATCCCGCACTCGATGCGGGCCACGCCATTGCGCTGCGCCCAGTCCAGGCATTTCTCAAACGGCCAATTGGCCGAGTTAAACGCGTCGGTGTGAAATCCAATCGTCATCATGTTGACCGCCTTTTAGTTGATGATTGCGCCGCTCGATACGGGTGGGATGGAATGGTGGGCGATGCAGGATTCGAACCTGCGACCTACTCCGTGTAAAGGAGATGCGCTAGCCACTACGCTAATCGCCCCTGCCCCGGCCAGGTTCCACCCCGACCGCATGGCCGGACGGATTTTTCAGACTTGCTGAAATCAATGCCGGCCGACCAACCTGATTATGCCGGCTTTCCCTCCCGGAGCAAGTGGATTTGGCATCCCGAACAATTTCAATTTGCCAACCTGGAGGATGTTCCCTAGCTTATTTGGCTTAAGTTATGTCTGAACCCGCAAAAGAATCGGTGGAACGGAAAAGCCTGGATGAACGAAACCGCATGAGCGACCTGGAACGGCTGCGCCATTCCTGTTCTCACATCATGGCCGCCGCAGTCCTGCGCCTGTGGCCAGAGGCGCGCCTGGACATTGGCCCCCCCACCGATGAGGGTTTCTATTACGATTTCGACCTCCCCAGCCACCGATTTACGCCGGAGGATTTCCCGCGCATCGAAGAGGAGATGCGTAAGATTGCCAAGGAAAACCACGTGTTCGAACGTTCGGTCAAGACCCGCGACGAAGCCCTGGAGTTCTTTCGCAATCAAAACCAGAGATTCAAGCTGGAGCGCCTCTCGGATATTCCCGATGGCGAACCGATATCTTTCTTCAGCAGTGGCGAGTTCGTGGACTTGTGCGCCGGCCCGCATGTAATGCGCACGGGCAACGTCAAGGCCTTCAAATTGCTGCGGGTCGCCGCCGCTTACTATCGGGGCAACGAAAAGAATCCGCAGCTCCAACGCATCTATGGGACGGCGTTTCCGAACAAAACCGAGCTCGAGGCGTGGCTGAAGGCCCAGGAAGAAGCCCGCAAACGGGACCATCGGAAAATCGGCCAAGACATGCAGTTGTTCGTGTTTGACAGCGAATACGTGGGGCCCGGACTGCCTCTCTGGATGCCCAATGGGGCGGTGCTTATCGAGGAACTCGAACGTCTGGCCAAGGAAAGCGAGTTTGCCGCGGGCTATTTGCGCGTCCGGACCCCGCACCTGGCCCGGGAAAAGATGTACCTGACCTCCGGTCATCTCCCCTATTACGCCGAAAGTATGTATCCTCCCATGTTCCTCGTGGAGGAAAAAGCCGAGTCCAATCGCGCAATGCGCCGCGAGGAATTCCGGCGCGCGATCCTGGACGGAGAACTGACCGAGGCGAAACTCGATGTCCTGCTGGACAAAGCGCAGGAGATTCGGCGCGAAGAGGAAGTCCGCACCGATCGGTATTACTTAAAGGCGATGAACTGCCCGCATCACCACCGCATCTTCGCGGCGGCCCCCCGCAGCTACCGGGATCTTCCCATGCGCCTGGCCGAATACGGCACCTGTTACCGATATGAACAAAGCGGCGAACTCATGGGCCTGATGCGCGTCAGATCCATGCAGATGAACGATGCCCACATTTATTGTTCCCCCGAACAATTCGCGGCCGAATTTCAGGCGGTGAACGAGATGTATCTGAAGTACTTCCAGATTTTTGGCCTGGGCAAGTATCTCATGCGATTCAGCACCCACGATCCCGCCAAACTGGGACAGAAATTCGTCGATAACGCCGCCCTCTGGAAGAAGACCGAGGATATGGTGCGCCAAGTCCTGAAGGAATCGGCGATCAACTACATCGAGGTCCCCAACGAGGCCGCGTTCTACGGCCCCAAGATCGACGTTCAGGTCTGGAGCGTGAGCGGCCGCGAGTTTACCATCGCCACAAACCAGGTCGACTTCGCCGTGCCGGATCGCTTCGGTCTGGTCTACCGCGATCGCGATAACACCGATAAAAGCCCGCTCTGCATCCATCGCGCGCCCTTGGGCACCCACGAGCGGTTTCTCGGATTCCTCATCGAGCATTACGCCGGCAATTTCCCGCTCTGGCTGGCCCCCGAGCAGGTGCGCGTTCTCCCGGTCACCCCGGACCAGATCCCGTATGCCGAGGACATCGTCAAGGAACTCCGCAACCACCTCGTGCGCGCATCCCTCGAGTTCAGCAACGACAAACTCCAAGGCCGCATTCTTCGCGCCGAGGAAGCCAAAACCCACACGATGCTGGTGGTGGGCCAGAAAGAAATGCAAACCCTGTCCGTGTCGGTCCGCGTCCACGGAAAAGGCAGCCTGGGCGTTCAATCGCGCGCCGATGTGGTGGCCAATCTGCTCCGCGATATCCGCGAACGCCGGGGCTAACCTCGATTGTTCTTGGCGTCAAACCGGCATTTTATGGCGACCCATCCAGCCCAGCGTCCCCATCGGAGATCGACGCGCAATCCTCCGATCTTAACCCACGAAACTCAACGCCTGCTGCTGGAGTTGCAGCGGCAGTTGCGCATGCCTTTGCTGGCTTACTGGACCTCTTCCGGCGGTTCCATTTGCCAAAATGACGTCATGGCAATGTCCCGCTTGCTGGGAAACATGTCGAGCCAGCCCCGGCTGGGACTGTTTCTTAAATCGGACGGAGGAAATCCCGAGGCGGCCCTCCGCCTCGTGCACCTGTTGCGTCGGCGATTTCATCACATCGTTCTGCTGGCGCCCTTCGAGTGCGCATCGGCCGCGACCATGGTCGCTCTGGGCACCAACGAGATCCACATGGGCCCCACCTCGTATCTAACGGCCGTCGATTCTTCGCTGAAACATGACTTGTCGCCGGTCGATCATAACAATTACCTTGTCTCGGTCAGTCAGGACGAGGTGATGCGCATTCTTCGCATGTGGAAGGAACATCACAAGTGCGGCAATCCCTTTCCCGAGATCTACAAATACCTTCATCCGCTGGTGTTGGGCGCGCTGGATCGTTCCAGTTCTTTGTCGATGCGGATATGCCAGGAACTCCTCGGTTACCACATCCGGAATCAAGCCAAGGCCAGACGCATCAGCCGGGCGCTAAACTATAATTACCCATCCCATTCCTATCCGATCACAGCCCGGGAGGCCCGCAAACTGGGCCTGAATATCCGAGAACTCAATCCGAAGGCCGAGGAGTTACTGCGCGATCTCAACCAGGTCTACGCCGAAATGTCCCAGCAGATCATCACCGATTACGATACGGTCAATTACCACAACAGTGAGGTCTGCAATATCCTCGAAATCTCGGGCCGCCAGGCCTTCTATCAGGTCGATAAAGACTGGCATTACCGTAAGGAAGAACGGCGCTGGGTCCCGATGAACGACAAGTCCGCCTGGTATGACTGCGTCCGACGTCAAGGCAAGTGGCTGCGGCAGCAGTTCTTTATCCGCTAACCGAACCGGTCGGTGATGACCACATCCTCATAAGAGAGTTGTCCGGCTCGCGGCCAGGGCTCTTTGATTCCTTTGCCGACCGCCACCATCATGGTGATCTTGTGGTCCGGCGGAAGCTGGATCAACTGGCCGACTGCATTGAAGTCAAAGCCGTCCATGGGACAACTATCGTAGCCCATGGCCTTGGACGCCAGCATGATCGTCTGGGCGGCAATGCCGCAGGAACGCATGATCTCATCGCGCTGAATGGTGTCGTTTCCCGCGTAATACCGGCCAATCGCGGGCACTAGGTAATCGCGGACCGGTTGGGGGGCATTTTGCCAATAACGCGCCGGATCCCGCTCCCAAGCCTTGAGGTCCGCGCAAAGTATGATCAGGATTGAGGCATCGGTCACTTGGGCCTGATCCCAGGCTGCGGCGCGGATTTGCCGCCGAAGCTCGGGATCTCGCGCCAGAACGAAACGCCAGTGCTGAATATTGAAGGCGGTGGGCGATAGCATGGCCAGCGATAGAAGCCGGCGAATCTCCCCCTCGGGCATCCGATGATTCGGATCGTAATGTTTGACGGCGCGACGCGCCTCGATGGCTTGCAGTGCATCCATAATCAGTCTGTGATGGTTTAAGGTTTATTCTCCGTTCCAATCCCGGCGGCCGCGCGATAACAAGAAAGCATGGCCGCGTCAAAACAGATGAAAATCACCCGCTTGAGCGTGGTGTTGTGGGCCAGATGTTTCCGGGTTTCCAGAAGGGCAATCCGGGCGGCGGGTTCGGGAGGATACCCGTATGCGCCCGTGCTGATCGCGGGAAAAGCGATTGACGACATTTGATGTTGTTTTGCCAGGGCAAAACAGGAACGGTAACAACGGGCCAACAACTCCGGCTCGTTCCGGGAACCGCCCTTCCAAACAGGGCCGACCGTGTGAATCACCCAACGGGCCGCCATAGCGTGCCCCCCGGTAATCTTCGCGGCCCCAATCTCGCACCCCTGAAGCCGGCGGCATTCTTCGAGCAAACCAGGGCCGGCAGCCCGGTGGATGGCGCCATCCACCCCCCCTCCACCCAACAGGGTGCGATTGGCCGCGTTCACGATTGCGTCCACCGATAACTGGGTGATATCTCCCAATTGGAGCTCAATCCGTTTGTCCAGGGATGTTGGATGCATCATTGGCTTGCCTTCCCTCTTGTCTGCGGCCGGAATCAGCGCAACCGCCTTTTGTTCGCTCTGCGATCATGCTTCGCCAGACTAAAGATGCCGGAAAGTAATGCGCGCCTTGTTCAGGTCGTACGGCGACATTTCGACGCTGACTTTGTCTCCCACACTGATGCGGATAAAGTGCTTTCGCATTTTTCCGGAAATATGGGCCAGCACCTCGTGGCCATTGGGCAGGCCCACACGAAACATGGTCCCCGGCAGCACCTGGGTCACCCGGCCCGTCAATTCAATAGGTTCCTCTTTTGTCATACCAGGAAGTGCGCGCCCTCAGGACACCGCCAGCGGGAATCGTTGATCTCACTGCCATAAAGTGAATACGATGGATAACCTGATCCGAACCACGACTGAAATCAAGCGACCAGTTTAATCCCTCCTTCAATTCAAGATCTTCCGTTGCCGCCTTGCCTGTATCTCATCGATGAGCTTCTGAATGACTTCAGGATGCGGCGACGACGCCTTCAGCTCTTGATAATATTGCAGTGATTGATCCCAATGCTCGGCTTCCTCCTCGAGCTTCGCCAGATGCAGCAGGATCTTTTCGTTATAACGATCCTCTCCCCCGGTGGGATTCCGCAAACGCCACTTGCGAAGAGCCAACTCCCACACATTGCGAGCTCGGAAGGCATCTCCCTTCCCCTGCCAGTAGACCAGTCCCAATTCAAAGAGGATCTCGTAACTGTCCGGATTCACCCGCCAACCCTCGCGTAAAAAAGCGACGGCCTCGTCATTCTTCTGCAATCGCGAGCGCAGCCAGTATGCCGCCACAGTGTAAGTCTCGATCCGGTGCGGATCCAATTCGGCCGCGAGCTCGAGCCAGGGCAGCAACTCCCGGGCTTCCGAAGGCTTGTCCAGGTGCAGGTGACGCGAGGGTTTAAAATGGGTGCCAAAACGGTAGATCCAATCGTCCGGGGCCTTGCCGGGAAATCCGTGCTCGGCATCATGCTCATCGTGCTCATGTCGAGCATCGCGCAAGCCATCGTCGGCAGCCGTATGCTCTAAATGATGATCCTCTTCCGAGGCGGCTTCGTCGAAAATGGATGGATACAAACCGGAGTGAAAATAAACGTCTGCCTTGACGTAGAAATGATTCGCAAAAAGCCGGCGGCTTTCGCCAAGGATGACTTCCATCATGCTTGGATCATGGCTCGTCGTTGGTGTCCGATTCTGATGCCATGGATCGTACACCGTCGCGAGGGAGAAACAGATAACCCCTCCCAAGACCATGCTCAGCCAGGCGGTCCCCATGTCAGCGTTCTCCAAGATTGGTTCTCTGAAAACTCCACCAGGCGCCGGTGAGAAAGAGCGCAGTGTAGATCAGGGCGTAGACGGTCGCCAAACCGCAGGCCCACCAGGGGATCGCCCCCCATTGGTGGGTGAGAAGATCCCGCACGTCGAAGAACTCGAGGTGCGGCATGCCGTAATACACCACATAGACAATCGTCTGCATCGGCTCTGACAACCGGGCGGCCACCTTGCCCAAATGTCGGCCCAGCAAAAGAATCCCCACCACGATCACCAGGAGAATCGTGACGTTCGACGAGGGAGCGGCAAATACCAGCGAGCCCCATAATACCATCGCAATCACCACCCCCAGCATCCACCAATGCAACCACCAGGCCTGAAAATACCCCGCCAGCATCCATTCCGTCTCACGCGAGAGGGCAATCACCCCGAAAAACAGGTAGAAAACCACCAACGCAAGACCGGTGGCCGCCCAACAGCCAAAAAATTTGCCCAGTAATACCTGGCCGCGCGTCACCGGCTTGGCCAGCAACGGAAAAATCGTCCGGCTTTCCCGCTCGGCGGGAATCTGACGAGCCGATGTCACCATGGCGATCACCAAGCTCGAGATCCAAATCAGCAGCAAACAGATCTCCTTGAGATACCGAACCACTTGCCGGTCGTTGAAGAAGCTCATCGACGCCATCAGCAAGGTGATCAACGCCGTCAAAACAAAGAGGACATAGAAATCCTTGCGCCGATACAGCTCTTTGATGACGACGACCGCAATGGCACCAACGCTATGCATATGTGAGAGGCCTTCAGTTGCCCGGTCTTTGAGGAGTCTGCTGCCCTCCATCCCCTGGAGGATGACCGATAATGCTCAGAAAGACCTGCTCCAAACTCGATTGGTTGCCCCCCACCAGGTCGCTGATCCGGCCTATCGCCTTTAACCGCCCCTGATTCATGATCCCCACCCGGTCGCAGACCGTCTCCGCTTCCCCCAGCTCGTGCGAGGAAAAGAAGACGGTTTTCCCTTCGTTTTTCAATCGTTGGATGATCTCCCTGACTTTTAAACGTCCGAGAGGATCCAGCCCGCTCGTCGGTTCGTCCAGGATCAACAGATCGGGTTGGTTGATCAATGCTTGCGCCAAACCGACCCGCTGTTGCATTCCCTTGGAATAGGTCCGAATGGGACGCCCCCGCACCTCCTCCAATTCGACCAGTTTTAATAATTGATCGATCCTGGACTCCGCCTGTTCGCGGGGCAGGCGAAAAATCCGTCCGTAGAACCGCAACAATTCCTCCGCCGTTAGAAACTTGTAGTAATAGGTCATCTCAGGCAGGTACCCGATGCGTTGCCGGGCGATAGGCTCGCGCACATCCACCCCAAACAAAAAGGCCCGCCCCTGGGTCGGCGGAAGAAAACCCAACAACACGTTCATCGTCGTCGTCTTCCCGGCGCCATTCGGTCCAAGAAACCCGAACACCTCGCCCGCCGATACCTTCAAATCCAAACCATCCACCGCAACTCGCCTCCCCCCTTCCCGTTGCGAGACACGGAATTCGACCCGCAGATTCTCGACCTTCAGAATCTCACTCATCCTGCTGAAATGTAAGGGATTGACAGCACTATTCCAGCAAATTTTCCGTCACACAACGGCGGCCGCATGGGAGAATGAAACATTCAGTACGGCAGGTGTGTCCAAGTCTGGCCTGTGCGGAATTTGTGCGACAACCCAAATGTGTGCGGGATCTGTGCGGGATTTCCAGATTTCTGAGTTGCAATGAAAACTCAGTTTCAGCATAACAGAACTGTCGTCCAACTGCTTCGTGTCGAATCGCTTTGGAATGAGCGAGATGTTATTGCTTCCAAAAGTCGTCTTCATCAGGCCAGTGGCTGATGTTTGGGCCAAAAGACTGGTGTTTGCAGCATTTTTCAGCGGCTCAACTTTGATCACGCCAACCGGAGTCGAAATTTGCCGTCGTTCCAATACAGTGACACCGCAGGCATATGACTCCTGCGGCGCCCTGTTCCTTACATGTCCAGCCTGACTCCAGAACAGCTTGCACGGGAGACGATTGACGGGATGCTCTCCGCATCTGGCTGGGTTGTTCAAACCAGGGACAAAATCAACCTCATGGCATCCCGGGGTGTGGCGGTATGCGAACTCTCCTTTGCCACCGGCGAGCCAGATTACACGCTTTTTGTAGATGGAAAAGCGCTCGGCACAGTAGAGGCCAAACCTGTGGGCCACTCGCTGGTCGGCGTCGAGGAACAGTCCGCGAAATATGTTGCTGGTGTCCCCGCAGGCCTGCCCGCATGGCACAATCCCCTTCCACTTTGCCACGAATCAACCGGCCAGGAAACCGGATTCACCAACCGTCTCGATCCCGACCCACGCAGTCGGACTATATTCGCATTCCATCGTCCCGAGACGCTGATAACGTGGGCACAAGCCAAAAAGCAACTCGCCCAACGCTTGCGCGAAATCCCTGTTCTCTCCAGTGCCGGCCTGTGGCCCGCCCAGGTCATCGGCATCACGAACCTCGAAAAATCCTTCGCCGCCGGTCGCCCGCGTGCCCTCATCCAGAGGGCAACCGGTTCGGGCAAAACCTTCACCGCCGACCAGATCGCCTGGCTCAACCTCATCCGCGACCACATTGCCACCAGCCTGAGCATCGAGCCGGATGATTTCGATTACGCACCGTTTTCACAGCGGGGCGGACTCGGCAAGGCGGATCAACTTTTTGGGAATGACTTGAATCGGATTCTGGATGAACTCAATCTGAAACTGGTTGCATGAGCAAATCCATTCAAAGACGGAACCCATCTGCCACCGCTGGTGGTTACCCCGAACTTTTGGCTGACATCCAGCAGCGCATCCGCGCCGCGCAGGTGCGCACCGCGATGGCGGGCAACGCCAGCATGCTCATGCTCTACTGGGAAATTGGCGGCGTATTGGTGAATCGACAGAAAAAGGAAGGTTGGGGCGCGGCGGTGTTGACTCGTTTGGCAGCTGATCTGCATAACGAATTGCCCGAGGTGAAGGGGTTTTCCGTCCGCAACCTCAAGCTTATGACCCAGTTTTTCCGGGAATATCCGGACTTCGCTGCAATTGGGCAACCGCCCGTTGCCCAATCATCCGCAGATTCCGCCGCCGCCCAAATCTGGCGACGGGCCGTTTCCCAACTGACCTGGGCACACAATGTCATCCTGATTCAGAAGGTGAAACACCTTCCTACCCGCCTCTGGTATGCGCGGAAAGCGTTTGAACACGGCTGGAGCCGCGATGTCCTCTCTCTCCAAATCCAAAGCCGCGCCCATGAACGCCAGGGCAAGGCGATCACCAATTTTGAACGCACGCTCCCGCCGCCGCAGTCCGACCTTGCCACTCAACTCCTCAAAGACCCCTATCTTTTCGATTTTCTGACGCTGGAAAAACCCTTCCACGAACGCGAACTCGAAATCGGGTTGCTCCAGCATCTCCAGGATTTTCTCGTCGAACTCGGAGCCGGGTTCGCCTTTGTGGGCCGGCAGCTTCACATGGAAGTGGGCGAGGACGATTTCTACCTCGATCTCCTTTTCTACCATCTCAAGCTCCGCTGCTTTGTCGTCATTGATCTGAAAGTCGGCCCATTCAAGGCGGAATATGCCGGCAAGATGAACTTCTATCTCAACGCCGTGGATGACCGCCTCCGGCATGCCGACGACCAGCCCAGCATCGGTCTCATTCTGTGCCAGGATAAAAACCGCGTGGTCGCCGAATATGCCCTGCGCGGCATCAAGAAAGCCATCGGCGTTTCCGAATACCAGCTCACGCGCGCCCTGCCGAAAAAGCTCCAAAGCGCCCTGCCGAGCATCGAGCAAATCGAGGCCGAACTGTCCTCCCCTACGACCGCAAAGCCAGACAAGAAAGCCGACGGAGAAAAGCGCGGATGAGCCCGAATGCCACAACCGCAACCCCAAAAGGGCGAAGGAAATTAGCCCAGGGCAAGGATGCCGCGCCTGCGGCAGACGCCGACCTGGGTCACGATTCCCCAAACACGTCGAGCCCTGAAGGGGCGAAAGAAGGTGGACCGTTACCTCCAGGATGGACGCGACCAATGCTTGGCGAAACCTGTGACATCCTCCCCGGCTTCGGCTTTCCGGAGCGACTACAAGGGAAGGTTGAAGGCGAAATCGCATTCTTCAAAGTTGGCGATATTTCAGAGGCATGGAAGCGTGGTGACGTTTACCTGACCAAAGCGCATCACTACCTCAGCCGAGTCGAAGCAGCAGCTATTCGAGCCACACCATTGCCGCGAGATACAATCGTATTCGCAAAAATTGGAGCGGCCATCGCTCTTAACAGACGGGCAATCCTCAGCGAGCCATCGCTGGTAGATAACAATGTCATGGGTTTGCATCCGGCGAGCGACGAGCTGGATGCCAAATTTCTCTTTCACTACGCCTGCACGCTCAGGCTTGATGAATTATCCCGTGCTACCACTGTCCCTTCCGTTCGCAAGTCAGACATCGAAGCGATTCCGATTCCTGTTCCACCCCTCCCCGAGCAGCGGCGAATTGTGGCGGAGATTGAGAAGCAATTCACGCGGCTGGAGGCGGGAGTGGCGGCGTTGCGGCGGGTGCAGGCCAACCTCAAACGCTACTGCGCCGCCGTCCTCAAAGCCGCCTGAGAAGGCAAACTCGTCACCACGGAGGCAGAGCTCTGCAAAATCCGAAATCCGAAATCCGAAATCAGTTTGAGTCCGGCGCGGAACTCCTGACCCGCATCCTCGCCGAGCGCCGGAAGAACTGGACCGGTCGCGGCAAATACAAAGAACCCGCCGAACGGGACAGCAACATTCAGCAGGATATCCCCGAAGGCTGGACGGTATGCTCAGTCGGACAAATTTCAGAATGTCTGGATGGTAAACGCGTTCCAATCAACAAGGCGGATCGAGCGAAGCGTCACGGCGATGTTCCCTACTACGACGCGAATGGCCAAGTCGGCTGGATAGACGACCATCTTTTTGACGAGCCTCTTGTGTTAGTCGTCGAGGATGAGACTTTCACCGGGCGGACACAGGCATTTAGCTACGTAATTCGAGGAAAAACTTGGGTCAACAATCACGCTCACGTTCTCCGCGCAACCGCAGCTGTCTCGACTGCCTATCTGAATTACTCCCTTGCACACTATCCGTTCACGGCACGCACGACTGGTTCTACCGGGCGTCGCAAGCTGACTCAAAAGGCTCTCATGGCTGCGCCCTATTTGCTTCCCCCGCTGGCGGAGCAAACGCGGATCGTGGCGGAAGTGGAGCGGCGGTTGAGCGTGGTGGAGGAGTTGGAGTCGGTGGTGTCGGCCAACCTGAAACGGGCGGTCCGGCTGCGGCAATCAATCCTACAAAAGGCATTTTCAGGAAAACTGGTATGAATCCCCCATTCATCATTCTTCATTCATCCTTCTGCCTTGGTATGGCCCGCCTCCGCCAGTCCATCCTCCAAAAAGCTTTCAGCGGAGAACTCACATGATGCGGATTGTGGAGATTGGCGATATCACTTGGCAGGGGAAAACCGAGCCATCGGATATTTATCATCACGGTGGCGCTTGGGTGAAGAACATGGAGCGGTTAAGGAATCGCGGTCGACTGCCGCAACTGGTGGTTTTCACCGTTCAAGTCCCGGAGGGAGGCAAGCGGTTGAACGCTGCCAATGAGATTTGCGCTGAACTTCGTCAGTTAGGCGTCGAGCCAGTTGCATTTGCAGATACGCAACGCGTCCGCGCGGCGCTTGAGGTTGGTCTGGCTACCTAACCGTTGCGATGGCTGGCAACCCCACCCAACTCGTCTAAAAGCTCTGGAATTACTGCAACATTCTCCGCGATGACGGTTTGTCCTACGGCGATTATGTGGAGCAGTTGACGTTTCTGTTGTTCCTCAAGATGGCGGATGAGCAGTCGCGTGCGCCGTTCAACGAGCCGTCCGCCGTGCCCAAGGAGTTCGCCTGGCCCAGTCTGCTGGCGCGCGACGGGGATGAGTTGGAGACGCATTACCGGCATGTGCTTGAATCGCTCGGCAAACAGAAGGGCATGCTCGGCGTCATCTTCCGCAAGGCGCAGAACAAGATCCAAGACCCGGCCAAGCTCCGCCGGCTCATCGTGGACCTGATTGACAAGGAGCAGCGTGACCATCGTGAACGAGGCGGGCGAGCAGGCGAAGGAATCGCTGGTGATCAACCGCGACGATTTCTGGGCGAGCACGAGCAACAAGCAGCTCAATTTCCTCCAGCACATCTTCACCATCCTCAAGCAGCACGGCCGCGCGGCGGTGGTGTTGCCGGACAACGTGTTGTTCGAGGGCGGCGCGGGTGAGACGATTCGGCGCGAATTGCTCAAGCAAGCGGACGTGCACACGCTCCTGCGCCTGCCCACGGGCATCTTCTACGCGCAAGGCGTGAAGGCGAACGTGCTGTTCTTCGACCGCAAGCCCGCGCAGGAAAAGCCGTGGACTGAGAAGCTCTGGATATACGACCTGCGCACGAACAAACACTTCACGCTCAAGGAAAACACCCTCAAGCGCAGTGATTTAGAGGATTTTGTAGCCTGCTACAACCCGAGGAATCGTCACAAGCGAACCGAAACCGAGCGTTTCAAGTGCTTCGCCTACGATGAATTGCTCAAGCGCGACAAAGTGAACCTGGACATCTTTTGACTGAAGGACGAAGCGCTGGAAGATTCCGCAAACTTGCCCGCACCAGACGTCATTGCCCAGGAAATCAGCGACGATTTGGAGGCGGCGCTGGAACAATTTAGAGCGATTGCCGACGACTTGGGACAATAAGCCTCAAGCCATAGCATCGATAGATCAGCCCCCCCTCCACGCTCATTAAGGGTCTGTGCAAAAACTAATTCGGTTTTTGCACAGACCCTAAGAAGGTAAAACTCCGTATTCCCATAGACTTTGACCCTTGCTTTGCGGGTGTCAGAGATGACGACGGGAAACTTCATCCTGACTTTTTCGGAAGAGACCGAATTTTGTGCGATTTCGGTGGTTTCAACGATGAAACTCGCTGATATCCCCGGAAAACTTGGTGCGCATAGCAGGACTTGAACCTGCACGGGTTGCCCCACTACCACCTCAAAGTAGCGTGTCTGCCAATTCCACCATATGCGCGCCCCTGATGCCCAGTGTGTTGCGGCCTGAGAGCAACCGCCAGACTTGACCTTGCGTGTGTCCCTTGCCTATGCAAACCACACTCGAAACCTATCAGCCCCCCAAACCCTGTGTCAAGCCTGCCTCGGCCCCAAAACCGCACATAAGATGCTGCTCCGTCGTAGATCGTGTGAAGATCTCGTCTTTGGGTTGTCAAATACTGTGTGCTAAATCCCATCGAAGAGAGTAGACGGAGGGATTAAACCAGGGGGCGTCGGAGAAGCGATTCTGCTGCATCGTCAACCTCGGCGATGGGTTGCACATCTAATGACATATCATGGAAAACAATCCACTGTTGCACTATCGAATTTGGAGTGGCGTTCTGGTGTTTGGCATTGGCGCTGCCATCGGATTAAGACTGATCTATCGTGGGATTCGAGGTGACGTGTGTGACAAATCGGGAACCCCCATGGCGGGTCCAAGCTGGTTCATCGGAGGTGGCATCCTCTGTTTAATGCCCTTGGTTGCCTACCTTGTTTTTGTATGGAAACAGGGCTATTTCGCTCCCTGATTCGACTAACACCAACGATACAATGGCATTCATGCGCCTTGGATCTGAGCGGGCGGCGCTCCCGCCAAAACCAGAAGTCTTTCTTAAGCAGGCTCTAGGGCCGGCGCAATCGGAAAAACCGGGCGGGTTGCTGTGGCAGGGTGATGTATTCGTTGCCCATGGGGGCGGGATCGACGGTCTGCCAGTGGGCTTCCGATCCGAGCGAATTGGAGAACTCGAGTTGGTAACCGCTTTGAAGGGCGGTCCACCATAACCGCACCAGCCCTTCGGGGTTCAGCTCCGCGTTTAAAGCCACGCTGCCATCCGCAGTTTCATAAGTGCCGAGGAAGCCGCAGGTCAGGACATACTCGCCTCCGCGGGAGGCCGAGGCACCAGCGCCGGCAACATAACCCGCCAGCACGTAGGCTTCGCCCGACGACAAACCGCCCGCGCCCGTGGTTCCCACCAAAACAAAGGAACCGCCTGTGAGTGTTTGGGCGTGAAGCCATGAGCCCGCCAGCGCCAGAATGGCCAAAGCTCCGGCTCCATACCTGCGAAGCGTGCCAAGGCTTGGGATTCGATTATTCATGGTTAATTCGAATGGATTTCGCCAAGAACTTTGTGGACCAGACCGCGCAACTGTGCAAGCTCGGATTCGAGTCGCGCAATGCGTTCGTCACGGTCCTTCAACGCCGCCGATTGCTCGGCCAGTTTGTGATTCAGTCCCTGGATCGCGGCCAAGGCCACCCCGTCCGCATCGATAGTGGCGATATGTTTATCGTCCTGTCCCAGCCCAAACGCCGCATGAAAATCCTGCGCCATGGGTCCCACATGACGGCTATTCGGATCGGCCTTGTAGTTCCATTGGCTGATGGGCAGCGCGGCGACCTTCTCGAGCACCTCCTTGGAATCCACCGCGTCAAAGTTCTCCTTCAGATTCCGATCGGAAGCGCTGACAAAAGTGCCGTTCACACGCAGGCCGCCCGAGGTCAGACGCATCATCTCGGTTCCTCCGGTGCCAGGATTATTCCGGCTGTCATTATGGGCACCGCCGCGGAACCACGAAAAATCAAGATTACTGCGAAAATACAGGGTCGAACTCTGCACACCGATGCCATAGTCGTTCGTGTAAAGATTCAGCATTTGACGGGTGGCATTGCCGCAGAATATCGAGGTGTCGGTATTCAAGTGAATGCCTCCTTCGGCCCGGATATTGAAGGTATTGACTCCTCGAGAGGGGAAACTCGCGTTTTGGCTGTCGGCCCAAACCCAGGCGCCCATATGATTCACCCGGCAGCGCCGGCCCGCCGCGAATGAATGCTCGGCCCCATCGGCAATCAGATTGTTGGTTCCTCCCGCAATGACTGCAGCGGCGCAGTTTTCTCCAATACGATTATTGTCTCCCCCAAGAATGACGCTAAAACTGCTATCACGTCCCCGTCCGATTTCGTTATCGGAACCCCCAATGAGGACCGGAGCGATTTGCCGGCGGTCGGCGTTGGTGGAACCTAGGATGTCGTTGCGGAATCCCCCTATCATGATCCCGCCATCCACATTATTGCCCATGCGGTTTTCGCCCCCTCCCACCACCAGGGAAATCACGGTATTGGATCCGACACGGTTATCGCGCCCACCGGCAATCACGGCGTATTCGTTACTCTGCAGGATCCGATTACGAGCCCCCCCGCCAATGAATGAGGCTTGCTGGTCACTGTCGATGTCATTGTCTGTTCCGCCGGCGATGGTGGTTTGATGGGCCGCTCCGGCAATCGAGTTTCCGCGCCCGCCGAGAATCACCGAGTTGGTGGAGCTCGGATCGATGGCATTCAGCTGACCCGTCGTAACTCTAAAACCGGTGGGCTGCCCTTCCATGCGCAATACAGGCTGGTTCCCGGCCCGCAGCACCAGAGCCGCGGCATCGGTGGTGCCCAGAAAATTGGTGGATGGATCGGTGCCGGCATTGCCCCCGAGCCCCCAGGCATCGGCTGAACCAGGCGGTCCCATGGGGCCTTCCGGACCTGGATCGCCCTTATCGCCCTTCGTTCCTGTGGCTCCTGCCGGTCCCTGAGGGCCGGGTATGCCTTGCGCGCCCTGCGGGCCCGGATCGCCCTTGGGGCCCGCCGGTGTCATGGCATAAAGCGCGTAAGGGGTCGGCGCCATCGGTTGCCGTGGCGCGAGAGAAGTAAACGCACTCCCACCGGTCACTCGAACCCCAAGCTCGAGCCATCGGGCCGCTCCAGTAAAAGCACCCGGTCCAAAATCCAGCGAGGTCGTGATCACACCCGCTGTGACCGGAACGGCCAGGTTCGTGACGATAGGCCCGATCTGCGAGCCGCCAATCTCAGCATCGTAGAGTATCCCCCGCAAATCGTAAGTCCCATTCGCCGGGCGGCCGTTGCTGAGCAGCTGTCCCTGATAAGTAAAGGCGTTTCCTTGGGCCAGAGCTCGGTTGCCTGGAACAAGGAATGCCAATAGCATGATAACAAAAAAGGCTCGTAGGGTGTTGCTCATAGTGATGTGGTGTTAGAGCCTGTTTGAAAATTACAGGGGGTGCTGCGGTGAGGGATTTTGGCTGGGGCCAAGGCGGCTTGGGCCGAGCATCCCCGATGTGGGCTGTAAGGTCCAAGCCAACGCTGGCCCCGGGCAAAAGAGCCGCCGCCCGAAGGGTTTTCGCAGAAATGGCCCCCTGGATTCGTTGCTCCCCAGTCAAAGATCCGCCAGGGATATTTTCCTTCGTCGCGCCTCGCCATGCGGCCATTTCTGCGAAAACAGCGCCCCTTGGAATTTTCAATCAGGCTCTTAGACATTAAAATCAATCTGAAGCCCAGAGCGCCGGCCGGCCGTCCAGAGCTTCGCACGACGGATCCCTTCTGAAACCGGCGGCGGCCTGGCTAAATTCGCCCACGGCTCGAGAGCTGCCACAGTCTAAACGCAGCGCGCGAGATTCGCAAGGCGATCGCAAGGCCAAAACAAAGGACATCAATCTCCTTTCTTACAACTCCCAACCCGGTCGGTATTCACGAGTGAGGAATGTGTTCGCCTCGGGAACGTTTGTTATTCTCGCGCTTGCGGCATTCCACTGAAGCCTGCGTCCACCGAGCCTGAGCGAAATCGCAGCCAAGTTGACCGCGTCACAGATTGGACCGGCCAGGAGGAAGTCGCCATAGCTGGCCGGACCTCCCTTGAAGGCCGTAATCCATGCGGCTTCGCGCCCGGACCGGCCTTCGCTCTGCCGGTTGCGCCCGGCCTGGGACGAGACCGATTCGGGCAGACTGTTCGCCTGCCGATAGACGCGCATTTTTGCGTCTGGGATGATTCGCGAGTTTTCAGCGCGGAAACCTCCCAGGATTTTCCCCTGGTCCCCGAGAAACATCATGCCTTCCTCGGGCAGTTCCTTGTTCTCGGCCATGAGTTCCTCGGGTGCGGGCGGTTTTATGCCGCCGTCATACCAGAAAATGTCGAGCGCCGGCCGGTCTTCTTTAGCGGCGAATCTCATGCGCACCGTGCACGCGACGGGGAACGAGTAATCGTTCTTGATCCGCGAACACACGTGGTCCGATACGGTGCAGTCATGGCTGGGTGTGGATTCGACGCTTATGGGAGCATCCAGGTTTAGGAGCTGGAAAATCGGCCAGAGGCTGTAATGCCCCATATCGGCAATAGACCCGCCACCGAATTCATACCAGCCGCGAAAATTGGTATGCGTGTAATGGGGATGATACGGGCGATCCAGGGATGGCCCGAGCCACAAGGTCCAGTCAAAACCCGCCGGGATCGGGGGCCTGTCGGCCGGCAGAATCGGAAACTGCGGCCACATCGGACGCATCGACCAGTTGTGGATTTCGCGAAGCGTGCCAATCGCGCCGTTTCTGACCATCGCCAGCGCCTCTTGTTGCGCGGCCCCTTCACTCGCGGGCAGGAAATGCGTGGCAATCTTCCGGGTGCGGGCGGTCTCAATGACGGCTCGAGCCTCCATTACACGATTCGCCAGGGGCTTATGAACCACGACGTGGATCCCCTTTTTAAGGGCCGCAAGGGCAATGGCCGCGTGCGTGTGATCCGGCGTCATAACCTTCACCGCGTTCACGTCCTTCTCGCATTCCAGCAATTCGCGAAAGTCGACGTACGCGGCGCATCCCTTAAACTGATCCTTGCCGCGCTGCTTCGCGTAGCAGGTTTCCACGATTTCCTTGCCGACATCCCGGCCGCCGGGGGGATGGTTGAAACCTTCTCTCCAGGTGGGATTCTCGATGAGCCGCCGGATCGTGTTCCGAATTTCTCCCTTTCCCCATTCCAGGTAATTCATCCCGTCCTTCTCCACGTCACACACGGCAACGATTTGGACCTCCGGACTGGCCAGGATGCCGCCCAGTTCTCGGATCGCCTGGGTCCCAAAGCCAATGCAGGCCAGGGTGATCTTCTCACTGGGCGCGACAAAGCCGGGCCCGCCGAGCACATGTCGCGGCGCAAGGGCAAACGCACCGGCGACCGCGCCACCGGTGAGCATGAACCGCCGGCGGGACAAGCGGCTGCGCGCGGAGGAGTGTTGACTTGAATTGACGTGATGGGAGAGCGAGTCTTTGCCTTTCATAAAGGAGTCCTCATTTTGGAGGTCAGCGTTTGCCTGGCCAGCGCGCGAGTATAGGCCGCTTAGGGGGACAGGGTCAAAAGCTTTTGGCTGCTCCAACACACGCCGTCGAACCTCGTTGAGCGAGGCATACCCCTTGATTGCGGGGAGGCATGCGGCGTGGTATTTTTCGATGTCCGAAAAACACGCATGAAAGCGATAAAATTGGTGCTATGCAGTGTGCTTGTCGTATGTAACCTCATCGTTGGCGCGTGGCTCGACCGCGTGTGGTTTCGAGCGCCTGGAGTGGTTGCGGCAGGATTAGAGCCGGGCGCTACATTCAAATCCGGGGGGGCGCCCCATTCCCCGATGCAGTCGCGGAATTCCGGCAAGACTCCTGTTATGCCAAAAAGCCAGCGGAGCTTTTCGAAGATGACATCCGCCCACAACTCGGCCGAGTATCGAACGGCGGCGGACCAGCTCTGGAGCCATCCTCAGTCGAATAAGAAAGGTCTGCTGGAAATCATCGAGCAGTGGGCTGCCACGGATCCTCAGGGAGCTATCGCTTGGTCGTTGGGCCTTCCCGCAGGAAGCATTCGTTCCGGCGCGATGAAGACATGTCTCAGTTCCTGGGCCAGGATGGATCCGACCGGTTCTGCGGCGTTTGCGGAATCCCTCTCGGGAGGTCGGGAACGGAGGGACGCAGTGGCTGCCGTCGCGAGACAGTGGGCGGGCAGTGATCCGGATGCGGCCGAGGCCTGGGCGCGGCGTCTGGCCGACCGGTCAGCCCGAGACAGCGCTTTGCAGCATATTGCGGGTCGTTTGGCCGAAAACAACCCAGCAAGAGCGGCGGAGACGGCGCTATTGCTCTCCAGAGGTGAAGCGAAGCAGGATCTGTTGCGGGGGATCGGTCGTCGATGGGCGGACGAGGATCTGGCCAGAGCGAGGGAATGGACGAGTCAATTATCCGATGCCGCCGATCGCAATGCCGCAGTCGAGGGAGTGGCCAGCGTCTGGATCCGCGTCGATCCAGATTCTGCGATTGCGCATCTGAACACGCTGGATCCGGGATCGCAAATGACGGTGCTGAAGGGTGTGTTTGCGCCGTGGAGTGAAAGCAACCCAACAGAGGTCCTTGCGGCCTCCGGCAAATTGAACAACGAGAGAACACGCTCCGCCGTCATCACGATGAGTGCTGGAATTTGGGCGAATTCCTCTCCACGCGAGGCCGCCGAGTATGTGTCGCAATTGCCTCCGGGCCATTTTCAAGTAAGCGCAGGCTTGTCGGTAGCGGTGAATTGGGCGGAAAGAGATCCCGCGGGCGCAGCCCAGTGGGTGGCACACTTTCCGGAAGGAGGCCCCCGCGAGAAGGCGGTGTCAGCCGTTGCTCGCAACTGGGCGGAGGTTGATGCCAGCCAGGCGGCGATCTGGCTTGAAACACTCCCGGACGGCCGAACCAAAGACTCCGCGCTTTCCTCTTTTGCGCGCGGGCTAAGCAACAACGATCCCACCACGGCGATGGAATGGATTCAGCGAATCTCCGAACCGGCAATCCGAAATGATGCCTTGGTCGAAACCGCTCGAGCTTGGATACAGAAAGATCCAACCTCAGCCAGCGCGTGGATGGACTCAACCGGCTTCACCGAAGACCTGAAACAACGCGTGCTGAATCCGAAAATAAAATGAGGCAGCCAAATCATCAAAGGCCAAAAAAGCCCCGGCTTTTCTTCTGATCCCGCCGGTGATTTTCAGTATCGACAATCGCATCAGCAACCAGCCACCTTGCCGCCACCGAACTCGGAGGACTTGCCGAAACAGCAATGCGCTCGTGTCCTAGTGTGGTGTTTGCGAAATACGATGCATTCTGCGGCCAGGAGTTTTGGCCAGGAACGAGGCGCGCCGACCGCGCATATCCGGAATGGATCTGTAAGGGAGACGCAACGAAGTGCCTGGCCAAAAGAACGGCCGCCCAGAGGGTTGCGCCGAAAATGGCCCGCTGACTTCGTTACGCGTCGGTTACAGCCCCACGAAGGGGATGCGCCCTCCACGTGCCTCGTCATCGGGCCATTTTGGGCGCAACAGAAGGCATCGTATTTCGCAAACACCACACTAGCGTCCAGCACTCAACCCTATGATGAGTTGGCTTTCCAGAACATTCACGGGAACTTTCCCTGGTTCTCCACTCAACTACCGAACCTCGTCGGAGTGCCGGAGAGTGCGATCGTCCTTTTGCTGTTAAGTGTCAGTCTGGCTTGTTTGGGTTTGAATAGAGTAAGGACAGGTCGTTGAATTTGACCCGACAGCCTGCACTTTGACTATTCTGCGACACCGGGGCTAAGGCACTGTAACGGTCACATTCGTCGAGTCAAACCCTCCGTTGCCATCCGAAATGGTGTAAGTGAATTTCGCTTTTCCCTTAAAACCGTCCTCCGGGGTAAAAAGGACTTTCTTACTATCAATCTGAGTGGCGGTTCCGAGGCCTTCGGTCAATGCTCCAACATTAATCACGGTTAGAGTATCAAGATCAGAATCGGTGTCGTTTGCCACCACGTCAATTACGATTGAGGTTTCTTCATCGGTCATGGAAACCTTATCAGGTTTTGCATCGGGAAGAGCGTTTACCGTAACTGTGACGCTAACCGTTCCCGTTGCCGTGCCGCCGAAATCGTCAGCGATGGAGTAGTTAAACGTCGCCTTGCCTTTGAAACCCAATGATGGAGTGAAGGTCACCGTTCCATCGAAGTTAAGAATTGCTGTGCCACTCGAAGGCTCGCTGACACTGACAATGTGAATGGGATCTTTCTCCCCATCGGTGTCGTTGTCCATTACATCTATCGTGATCGGTTTTGTATCCCGTGTGGTTGCCGAGTCGGGTGTGGCCGTCGGCTTGATATTAGCCGCCACTTGGACGTCCACTGTCCCGCTGATTATCGCTTTTCCATCGGTGATAGTATATGTAAACTTGTCAGTGCCATTGAATGCACCGGCAGGCATGTAGGTAACCGTGCCGTCTGCATTCAGAGTAGTTGTCCCGTTGCTGGGCGAACCGACAGCCACCAAAGTAATCAGATCACCATCGTCATCAATGTCGTTGCCAATCAAGTTGATCGTAACTTGGGTGTGATTAGCGGTGGTGGCGCTATCATTGTTTGCCGTGGGCGCCTGATTTGTCGGTTGGGTATTCTGAATGCTAACGGTTACCGTGGTTGTTGCGAAGCCGCCACGACCATCGGATATCGTATAGGTGAAAGAGTCTTCGCCAAACGTGCCCGATGCGGGGGTATAGGTGATGGTGTTATTGGGATTGATGGTAACGCCGCCCAACTGACCCTGGGTTACCGAATAAACCGTCAAGACATCCCTTTCAACATCTGTGTCATTCGCCAGCACCTCCACTAAGACCGCCAAGTTCTTTGTGGTTGTTGCGGAGTCGGTTATTGCTTGGGGTGGATCATTGACTGGCGTCACCGCGATAGTAAACGAGCTTGTTACGCTCGTGTCGTTGCCGCCGTTGGCCGTTCCGCCGTCATCCATGAGAGTCACTGTGACAGTCGCGTTGCCGTTTGCGTCTGCTGCTGGTGTAAAACTAAGAACTCCCGTGGTGCTGAGAGCAGGCGGCACGAGAAAGAGACCGGGATCCGAATTGACGTCCAACACCCAGGTCAATGCCTGGACTGCTTCATCTGCTGGGCCGGCTTTAATCGCGGCAGCCCAAACTGCTTCGAACGGTCCGGAATCTTCGTCCACAACCACATTTGGCCCTGGAACAAATGTTGGCGGATCGTTCACGTTGACAACGTTAATGGTTAGCGAGGCTGAACCGCTTGCTCCGGACACATCGGTGGCCTTGACCGTGAAAGTGTTTAGACCGACATCATCATTTCCAGGGGTTCCGCTGAGGCTGCCATCCGCGGCGATATTCAACCATGCAGGTCCGCTGACCTTGCTGAAGGCAAAGGTGTCCCCAGTGTCCGGATCCGAGGCGAGGCCGGCAAGGCTTCCGCTGTAGGCAACATCCTCGGTTGCTGAGTCTCCCGAAACGGGACTTCCAGTGAAGGCGGGCGGATCGTTCACGTTGATCACGCTGATTTGCAGCGTGGCTTGTGCGATCGCCCCAGCGGAGTCCATCACCTGAACGGTAAACGGGTTCAAGCCAACATCAGCATTGAGTGGAGTTCCGCTGAGGGCGCCGTCAGTCGCAACCACCAGCCAGTCCGGGCCGGAGATTTTGCTGAACTGAAGACTGCCATCGTTGGCCGGGTTAGTTACAGAATCAGACAGGGTTTGCCCCGCATAAGCCACGTCCTCCGTAGCGTCAGGCTTTAAGACCGGATCTTGCGTGAACTCCACCGGTGGCGCGCCAATATCCGTCGAAAAAATGTAGACCTGCCCGTCGCCAGCGTAGACTGTGGCGTGCCGCGGAGCCCCCACAGCAATCGTGTCGCCGGAAATGCTGAGATAACCTCCGAAAAGATCGCTGAGCCCCTCATCGCTGGCGCGCATGGATTTGACCTCCGTCCAAAGACTGGGATCAGACGCGTCGCGACGGTAGAGAAACGCAACTTCCATAATCCCGCCCACCACTAAATAATCGTCGCTTAGCGCCACGGCTCCTCGGCGGGCAATGGCAGCAACCTGGCCCCAGTTCCCGGGCCCGCCGTGGTCCCGACTGAATACAAAAGTTCCAAGACCGGACGACGCCGCAATCGTATCTCCGTGGATGGACAGGTTCTCACCAAACGTCTCCCAAGCACTGAGATTCTGAGGAGCAATTCGCTTGGAGAAGATCCAACTACCTCCGCTGTTCTGATAGATATAAACCGCTCCACCATGGAAAGCGATTCCGTCGGCGTATATATCGCCGATTATCAGGGTATTTCCGTCAATGGCGACGCCTGTTCCAAAACGCACATAGGAAGCGATCGGGTCCGGATTGGTCAGTTTTGCCACCTGTCCCCACCGATTCAGACCTCCCTGGTTTCGTCCGAAAACATATGCGGCTCCAGCAAGAGTCTTACCGCCGTAAGTCTTATGATCCGCACTGACCACGATCGTATCGCCGGAAATGGCCACATAGTAGCCGAACCAGTCTTTTCCTGCAGCATCATAGGCGGAGAGTTTCGCCACCATACCCCAGGCGTTTGCTCCGCCGGCGTCCCGCTGGTAAACATACGCCGCACCGGTGAAGTCGCCGCTACTTTTCTCGCCGTATGCACCCACAACTGCGGTATCCCCGCTGATAGCTACCGAGGTGCCGAATAAGTCCGCTTGAGGATCAAGCCTTTTTACGGCGCCCCACGCTCCAAGTCCTCCTTGGTTGCGGTTGAAAATGTAGGCGTAGCCGCGAGGAACACTCCCGCCGTACCAGGCACCAACAATCAGGTTGTCGCCATCCAATGAAACCCGCCCGAACTCGCCTCCAATATCGTAATTGGGCAAACCCGGCGGACGGATTCGGACCAGCTCTGTTTCGCTTACAGCGTCAACGACGGTAATTGCCAGCGTGGCTTTTACGCTTCCCCCTGCAGGGTCGGTCGCTTGAACTGAAAAAAGATTCACACCAACATCGGAGAATTGTGGTGTTCCACTGAGCGTACCGTCCATCGAAACCATTAGCCAGGCAGGACCGGCGATCTTGCTGAATGTTAGGATGTCACTCGGGTCCGGGTCGAATGCCGCATCGGCCAGAGTCTGTCCGAGGTATGGAACATCTTGCACTGCGTCGGCCTTTAAAACCGGATTCGTGATGAACATCGGAGCTTGGTTGTGTCCAAAGGTTAGCTGGATGTCGGTAATCGAAGCGGCACTGCCTGTGTCGGCATAAAGGAAAACTTCCAAATTAATCTTGAGAGTGTCGTGCGATGGAACGATCCATGCAAAGCCTGGCGCTTGGACCCAGCCGGTTTGGATAACCTGTTGGAGTTGGACCAGATAATTATTGTACTCATCTAACACTGACTCAGTCGAATACGCATATGCAAACTCTCCTGAAGTGGAACCGTTAAGCGTTTGGTGAATCTCAGTAATAGGCCGACCATCTGAAGTCCGGACACGGTATGTCAGAGTACCCATGCAATATCCTCGGACGTTCTGAGTCATGCCGTCCCGGATATCGATTCCGATCTCGTTGTTATAAAGTGGATTACTGGAATCAATACCCTGGATGATAATGCCAGCGGCCGGAATGGTTGTGCTCTTCCATCCAAATTGGTCGAAGATTTTGTCTTCGACCGTCATGGATGCGCCATCAACGAGCAGTTGATCCAGGCGCATTTCCGGGAACGCACTTGCTGTTCCCACGGTTCCTGCAACTACCGCTACAGCCAAGAGGGTCTCTATTCGGTTCTTCATAGGTTTTTACAGTTCGATATTGATGCGCGATCAATGTCTCGCACATTAAAAGGCGCACCTTCCTTGAGTCCCCTTCACGGTTTATTGCGGATCTCAATCAGAATATGACCAGAAAAGCGCTGCTTCGTTTTTGATTTCTGATCTTGCCAATGATCAGCGTTGCATTAATTTGGGTCCCCACCCATCGTCCGAATAAAGGGACGATTTATATGCCTGCAAAGGGATAAAAGGAATAAGAGCGTAAAAGTGACAGGAAAACAGAAGGAAACTTGCATGGGTGCTGGATGTGACTGGTCGGACGAGTGGAACTGTTCCAGGTCAAGCCATGCGGAATTCCATTTGAGGGATCTGACGGCTAATTGGCCTGGTTGTTGGGGTTAAGTCTTTCCAAAGTGAAGGTCTGATGGCAGAATAAGGTCATGCGAGACAAGGATCCGATGGAGTCGACCGACCTGCGTCCATCTCCTTTGTTTCCTGCCACGCAATGGATTACAGTGCTGGAGGCAAAAGGCCATCTGGATGGCGCCTTGGCGGCCTTATGTGGGGCCTATCGGGAGCCGCTGCTGATTTACCTGCGATCGCGCGGACATACTCATGACGAAGCTTCGGACTTGGTTCAAGGGTTCTTTGCGGATCTGCTCGAACGCGATTTTCTTCGGGCTGTATCTCCGGAAAAAGGTCGGTTTCGAACGTTTTTACTCCGATCACTCCAGTATTACTTATGTGATCAATTTGACCGGAGAAAGGCACAACGTCGTGGGGGAGGACAGGCGCCGATCTCGTTGAGTGAGAGGGGGTGGGATGGCAGCCGGACGCTTGAAGCCATCGATCAACACGCCACGCCGGATCTGGAGTATGACCGTGCCTGGGCGCATGCGGTGCTGGCCCGCGCCTTCGAGCAATTGGAAAAGGAAAGCGTCATCGGCGGGAAAGCAAAGCTGTTTGCGGCGCTTAAAGGAACACTGCAGCAAGACCCGGAGGCGGCTCGTTATCAGGATATTGCCCGCGACTTGGGCTTGACGGAGGGTGGCGTGCGGGCGGCCGCCAAGCGGGTGCGGGACCGCTTGGGTTATTGGATCCGAGTGGAGGTTCAGCGAACCCTCGGGGAGGGTGAGGACTGGCGGAGCGAACTGAAATATTTGATTGGCCTCTTCGGAAACTAATCAAGTCGGCGTCGGAGTTATGGGCAACAAATCGTGTAACGGTATTTGAACAAACCCTTTTGTCATGGCATGAGTGATACTCATCCCGAAGGTGCCCGTTGCCGTCGGTGCAATAGCCTGTTGTCATCAGCGGCCCCTGTGGGTCTTTGCACACAATGCAGCCTGAGAAAGGCGTTGGAGGTTCGCCTGGAGGAGGAGGCATCCGGGGAGTTGCCCCTTGCTGTTCTGCCCAATGAAAGAAACGCGCTGGGCGAGATTGGGGATTATGAGTTGCAGGAGATGATTGGGCGTGGAGGAATGGGAGTAGTGTTTAAGGCGCGCCAGATCAGCACGCACCGGATTGTCGCAGTGAAGCTTTTGCCGGGAGGGATTCATGCGACTGAAGAGATCCGGCGCCGTTTCCAGCAGGAACTCTCTGCCGTGGCTCGACTCCAACATCCAAATATCGTGCCGACTTTTGAATTATCGGAGTGCGATGGCCAGTTGCTTTGCGTCATGGAGTATGTTCCTGGGCAGGATTTGGCCCGACTTACCCGTGGGCGCCCCATTAATCCCCACAGTGCAGCCCGTTATGTGTTAATAGCTGCGCAAACAATCCATTACGCCCACACCCAAGGAGTCCTCCATCGGGATCTGAAACCCTCGAATATTTTGGTGGACCCCAAGGATCAACTGCGAATTACAGATTTTGGCTTGGCGAAGGAACTTGATCTCGAAACCAACTTGACGGCGACCGGTCAGATCTTGGGATCGCCAGGCTATTTGCCACCCGAGCAGGTGTCGGTGAGAAGCGGAACGATCGGTCCGCACAGCGATGTCTACTCATTGGGCGCGATTCTCTATTATTTGCTGACCGGACGTCCTCCGTTCCTGGCGACCACAGTGGCCGACACGCTTCGGGAAGTTGTGGAACAATACCCCGTGCCGCCAAAGCGCCTGAATGCCAGTGTTGACAAACATCTTGAAGCCATTTGTCTGAGGTGTCTTGAGAAGGATCCCCGCCGCCGCTATGCCTCGGCTCAAAAGCTGGCAGAAGATCTGGAAGCCTACCTGGAAAACCGTCCCGTGTTGGCGCGTTTGCCGGGGATCGGCTATCGCGTCTGGCATTGGCGTCATAAGCATCCCGTTTCCAGTTGGCTAATTCTTGGTGTTGGAGTGGGTGTGCCAGCTATGGTGGGCTTGATGTTTTCTCTGTCCAAGCAGGTTGGCAGTGAACGATCAGCCAGAGGGGATCTTCAACGGCAAGTCCAAGCAGTCACTCTTGAAAGGGACCGTCAATTCGAACGCGCGGAATGGCTGGCATACGCAAGCCACCTCAACCACGCCGCCCGGGCTTGGGAGAACGGAAATCCGGCTGCCGCCCGAAAGTTGCTCGATGACACCCAGGAAGACAAGCGGGGCTGGGAATACTCTTATCTGCAAAGTCTGTTTCATCCGGAACTGGGGGCTTGGACTGGGCACAAAAAACCTTTGAACGCGATCGCTTGCAGCCGGGATGGATCAAAAGTCGCGAGTGCGGGCACTGGACGAATTATTAGAGTATGGGAACCTGCCACGGGACAATCCATCACAACCCTAAGCGGGCATCGCACAAACGTCCTTACCCTCGCGTTTCTGCGCGAGAACTGGCTGGCCAGTGGGGATGAAGATGGTGTCATCCATGTGTGGGACATGATCGACGGAGGGATCAAGCGTCGCTGGGAATGGCGCTCGACGGCGGTGGAGTGTCTGGCTCAAGGTCAAACCAGGGACCAAGTCATAGCCGCATATCGAAATGGATTTGTGTGCGTTTGGGATCTCGCAAGCAACGGTCCCATCAAGGAACTGGCGGCGCATGTGGGCAGCGCTCTTGCGGTGGCGGTTCCACCGGTTGGTCTTCCTCCAGCCACGGGCGGTCAAGATGGTAATGTTGTCCTTTGGGATGTGAACCAAGGAACTCGATTATCCATTTTTCGAGGACACCAAGGCATGGTGGAAGCCCTGGACTACACCCCCGACGGCAGCCAATTGGTCAGTGGCGGCCATGACGGGCTCGTGATTATTTGGGACCGGGAGACGGGGCGACAGGCTCGAGTTCTTCGAGGGCATCGCGCCGCGGTGCGGGCTGTCCAAGTGAGTTCCGACGGGGAATGGATCGCCAGCGCTGGGAGCGATTGCACGGTGATTTTGTGGAAAAGGGAGTCGGGAGAGCAGATCCATTCCCTCAGCGGTCACTCCAGCGGAATAACCGACCTGGCCTTCCATCCGAATGGCCATCGACTGTTTTCTGCAAGCCTGGATTCAACGGTCCTGATCTGGGACGTCGATCGAACTCCAATTGATCGCCCCTTATTCCTCCCGAGTGGAGTGGCCAAAATGTTCTTTAGTCCAGATAGCCGGTGGTTTATCACCACTGGTTCGGATCGAACCCTCGTGAAATGGACTTGCGGGCCGGTTGTCTCCAATCAACTTTTCGCCCCGGAAGAAAACAAAGCCACCGGCATTGCGATAAACCCCGACAGCCGAAGCGTGCTGACAGGTAATTTCGACGGGACCGTTCGGATCCTCGATGCCGTAGCCGGGGATCTCAAACGGAGCTATGCCGGACATACTGGCGCCGTCCGAGCCTTGGCCATCAGCCGAGACAGTTCGAAGTTCGCCAGTGGGGGAGATGACAAAACGGTCCGCTTGTGGTCACTTTCCAGCCCTGGCGCCCTTCATATCTTCAATGGACATGCCGGCCGCATTATCGATGTTCGTTTCAGCCCGGATGGGGACCGCATCTACAGCGCCGGATGGAACGACTCGGTCCGGATATGGGATGCCAAAACCGGACATCAGATCTCCGAGTTCAAAGGCATAGCCGGCGGTTTAAGCTCCATGGATTTAAGTCTCGATGGCTGTCTCTTGGGCGTTTCGTTTTCGGACACAGCGGAGATTTGGAATGCCCAGACAGGAGCCATACTCAACAGCTTTAAAGGCCACGCCAGCTATGTCCGGTCGGTGGCGTTCAGCGCGAATGGACAACGTTTGGTCACTAGTGCCGAAGATAAAACCGTCCGGATTTGGGACATAAGCAGCGGACAGACTCTATATGTTTTTCCCGGACTCTTGAGCCCTTTCAACAAGGTGATGTTTAGCCCGGACGGGACTAAATTACTTTCCGCAAGCCGACAGGGAGTAGTTTACCTGTGGGATTCGGCGCCAGTCAAAAGCGGCTTCGCCCAACTCATATCTTCGCCCATGCAATAATCCCGTTTGTTGCTCTTTGCTTGCAGACTGATCCGTGTATGCCGGTTGGTCGCGCTTCGCCATTCAGGCGCTTCCATGGTAATATCATGCCACCTTATTCATCATGTCGTGCACTGGCTTGGCATGATCACACTAATTCTTTGACATCATTCGGGTTTGGCAGTCCTATTCCTCTGGCCATGAACACCGCCCGTGGTGTGCGATGGCGCAACTGAAACCTTATCGACTTGCGAACATGAAAAACTGGCATCTCTCCTTAATCGTCCCGGTCGCGGCATTGGCTTGCGGATTCCATCTGCAGGCCCAGATTGCCATTCCTGATGACTGCAAGACCGGCGGCTTTGCCATAGGCTGCCAAGCCTATACGTTCAACCGTTTCTCGGCGTTCGAGGCCATCGAAAAGACCGCCAAGGCCGGCGGCAAGGTCATCGAATTTTATCCCGGCCAGAAACTCAGCCCACAAGAGCCCGACCTGAAAGTCGACCACAACGCTTCCGAAAACGTCCTGGCCAAGCTCAAGGCCAAGCTGGCCGAGCACGGCGTGAAGGCCGTCAACTACGGAGTGGTCGGCATTTCCCGAGACGAAGCCGAGGCGCGAAAAGTGTTCGAGTTCGCCAAGAAAATGGGGATGCGCGCTGTTACCACCGAGTCCGCCGACGCCATCGATACCCTGGAAAAACTGGCCAAGGAATACAACATCGCCGTCGGCTTCCACAATCACCCGGGCAAGATGAACAACCCGGACTACAAAGTCTGGAATCCCTACTATATCGCCGGACTGGTGGAAGGACGGGATCAGCGTCTGGGCGCCGCCGCGGATACCGGCCACTGGGTTCGCTCCAATCTGAATCCCGTCGAGTGCCTCAGAATTCTCAAAGGGCGTCTGATTAGCGCCCATCTCAAGGACCTCCACCAAATGGGCGAAGGCGCCCATGACGTGCCCTACGGCACCGGCGTGTCGAACGTCAAGGCCATCCTCGACGAGCTCAAAGCCCAGGGTTTCCAGGGCAATATCTCCATCGAATACGAGTATAATTGGGACAACAGTCTGCCCGAAGTCACCCAGTGCATCGACTTCGTCCGCGAATACGGCGCGAAGTAGGCAAATGCCGAATCAAGCCTCACTCGAACCCACGTCCGTTGTTCTGGCTCTTCTTTGGCTCACGGCAACGGTCAACGCCCAACTCCCCGATCCCCCGGGCCAGGTCGCCCCTGGAGAACATCCGGAGCACGAGGCTTATCTGTTCGCCCACATGGTTCACGGTGACTACTGGCGGCTTTACTACAGCGTCAGCCTGGACGGTTTGCACTGGACAATACTCAACGGCGGAAAGCGGGTCTTCGAGGAATATCGCGGGCACGCCGATATCTGCCAGGGACATGATCGCCGTTATTACCTGGTCGGCAATCGCGGCGATGACCAGCCGGACATCAACTTCTGGGTGTCCGACGATCTCATCGCGTGGAAGAAGCACGGCGATTACGTTCCAGATCTGAAACGAGTGCCGGATTATGCAAAGGCCATGGCCCGAATCGGGGCGCCCAAATTGTTCTTTGATCAGGCCAGCTCGCAATACTTGCTGACATGGCACACCACTCATGACCTGGGCAAGACCGATCTTCCCGAACCTTATTGGGCAGGCCAACGAACGCTCTACGTCACCTCAAAGGATCTCCACACCTTCTCAGATCCGCCACGTAAACTCTTCCCGTGGAATTTAGCGACCATCGACACCCTCGTGCGCAAGGAAGGCGATTGTTATTATGCCATTTTCAAGGACGAACGTTACCCCACCCTCGATTGGACAACCGGTAAAACAATTCGCATTTGCAGCTCGTCCCATTTGCTGGGGCCTTATTCGGATCCGGGCCTCCCGGTCAGCCCCGGGTTCCGTGAGGCCCCGACCCTCATCCCTTCACCGAACGGCAAGGCCTGGTACCTCTATTACGAGCAATATCCGGGCGTGGCCTACGGCCTGTCGGTCGCCGCAAGTTTGAAGGGACCGTGGTTCCAGGTCTCCGGCGGCACGCAACATCGCGACTGGGACAAGTACTCATTGCCTCCAAAGGTGCGGCACGGCAGCATGATTCCGATCACCCGAAACCGATATGACGCGTTGGTCACCGCTTTCAACAGGGGACCCGCCAAATGAGTCTTGCCGATCAGCACGGGTCTTTACCATGAAGGACATGAAGCGCAGGAAAGATCAGGGAATGAATCGTCCGCAAATTCCATTCTTCATGTCGTTCGTGTTCTTCATGGTGCCATTCCTTCGGCCCAAATGCCGGAACTGAATCTCCCAGCGCACAAAAACCGTCTCCTTTTGTCTGGCCAATAATGGCGCAACAAGAAAGTATGGGGTTTCATAAGAACCATCTGTTACACGATGAAACGACGAACCTTTCTCAAAACGGCCGCCACAGCGGCACTCGGATTTCAAATCGTGCCTCGACACGTTCTCGGCCAGGGCGTCACTCCCCCCAGTGAGAAACTCAATATCGCCGGGGTGGGCATTGGGGGTCAGGGGGGCGGCGTGCTGGGCGACATGAAGACCGAAAATATTGTCGCACTTTGTGATGTGGACTGGTCAAAGGCCGCTGGCACATTCGGAGCCTTTCCAAAAGCCGAGCGTTTCAAGGATTACCGGATCATGCTCGAAAAACGCAAAGACATTGAAGCCGTCATGGTCGCCACTCCCGACCATATGCACGCGCCCATTACGCTGGCGGCCCTGCGTGCTGGCAAGCACGTCTATGTCGAGAAACCGATGGCCCATACCATCGAAGAAGCGCGCCTCATGACGAAGACGGCCAAAGACACCGGTCTCGTCACCCAGATGGGGAACAACGGTCATGCGGGCGAGGGATTGCGCCTCACTCGGGAATGGATTCAGGCGGGCGCCATTGGCGCGGTGCGTGAAGTCCATGGCTGGAGCGACCGCCCCGGCAACTGGTGGAAGCAACCGGCGATGCGTCCGACGGAAAGCCTGCCGATTCCCGCTGGCCTCGATTGGGACCTGTGGTTGGGTGCTGCGCCCCAACGACCGTATCATAACGCCTATCATCCCTTCGCATGGCGCGGATGGTTTGACTTCGGCACGGGCGCCTTGGGCGACATGGCGGTGCACAACCTGGATCCGGCCTTTTATGCCCTCGACCTGCAGGCGCCCATTTCGGCCGAAGCCCAAGACTCGGGTTTGGGCAAAGAGACCTATGCTGCCTGGCAGATCATTACGTTCGAATTCGCCGCTCGCGGCTCCCAGCCCTCTTTAAAGATGATTTGGTACGACGGGGGCAAACTGCCTAAAAAACCCGCTGATCTGGCGGACGAGGTCGATCTGGCCGACAACGGCATTCTCTTTGTTGGCGACAAGGGAACGATGCTCTGCGGAGGATGGTCCGGCGCGCCAAGCCTCTTTCCCGCCAGCCAGCGTCAATCATTCCAAAAACCCGCCCCAACCATTCCTCGTTCCATCGGTCATCGAGCCGAGTGGATTCAGGCTTGCAAGACGAGGAAACCTCAGGATGCCAAAGCCGGCTTCGATTACTCGGGACCATTCACCGAAGCCTTGCTGGTCGGCAATCTCGCGGTGCGCCTGCAAAAACGGATCGAATGGGATTCAGCGGCCATGCGAGTTAAAAATGCGCCCGAAGCCGAAACGCTCATTCGTAAAACCTATCGCGCGGGTTTTGGGATTCGGGACTGAGAGGGCGCACAGTTTATGATTTATGGTTTATGATTGAGTTGGCGCGAATACGGTTCATGGATCCAGGACAGAACCAAAAGGCACACGGGGCTCTCCATAAGCCGAATCACCTTGCTTGATTTCAAATCTCAAATCTCAAATCTGAAATCCTAAATTTCACACCGTCCTATGAGCATCCTTAAATCCCTTTTCCGATGGCTCGCGTGTATCCTGGTTGCCGGCGCCATGAGTATCACCGCGGCCGAACCGGTCAAAGTCATTCTCGATGTTGATCTGGCCGAGGATGTCGATGACGCCGGCGCTTTGGCGGTGCTCCATGCGCTGGCCGATCGCGGCGAAGCCGAAATCCTCGGCGTCCTAGTCTCTTCCAGAAATGAATGGGTCGGGCCCTGCCTGGATGCGATCAACACCTGGTATGGCCGGCCGGACCTGCCCATTGGATATCAACGCGGGCATCAATACGGCTACCGAAATCCCAAGGATCCAGACCGCGAAACCCCCTCGAAATATGCCGGGCTTGTGGCCAAGACTTACCCCCGCGACCTGAAACGCAGCAGCGACGCGCCCGATGCCGTCGGGCTTTGCCGCAAACTCCTGGCCCCCCAACCTGACCAAAGTGTCACCCTCGTGACCGTGGGATTTCTTACCAACCTGCGCGACCTCCTCGATTCGCCTTCGGACGAACACAGCCCCCTCAACGGCGAGGCCCTCGTGAAGCAAAAAGTCAAACAGTGGGTCTGCATGGGGGGCGTCTTTCCCGGGGGCAAGTTTCCCGATGGCAATGGAGAATACAACCTGATGTATGATACTGTGGCCTCGGTGCGCGCGGTCAACGACTGGCCCACCCCCATTGTCTTTAGCGGGTTCGAGATCGGTGCGTCCATCAAAGTCGGCTCCCGCCTGAAAGACACCCCCGAAGCCAATCCTGTCCGCGCCTGTTATCAGCACTACAACGAACTCCATGACCGCGAGGCGTGGGACCTGACGGCTGTTCTTTATGCGGTCCGAGGCGCGCGGGATTACTGGACGCTCTCTGAGCCGGGATTCTGCCTGATGCATGCCCGCGTCTCCCATGGCTACAACGAGTGGATCTCGGCACCCGCCAAATCCCATCGGTATCTGATCCAAAAAATGCCGCCGCAGGATCTCGGCAAAGTTATCGAGGAATTGCTGGTGCAACCGCCTCGAAAGCCCCGGTCCCATGCGGGAAATCCAGTCTTCCCTGGTTGGTATGCCGATCCAGAGGCCGTCCTGATCGGCGATCGCTACTGGATCTTTCCCACTTACTCCGCGCCTTATAATCAGCAGGTCTTCTTCGACGCCTTCTCATCGCCCGATCTCGTCGAGTGGACCCGGCACAGCCGCATCCTCGACACCAACGAGGTCCGCTGGGCCCGGCGCGCCATGTGGGCCCCCGCCGCCGTCGAGCGTAACGGCAAATATTACCTCTTCTTCGGCGCCAACGATATCCAGAACGACCAGAAAGAAATCGGCGGCATCGGAGTCGCTGTGGCGGACCAGCCAGGCGGCCCCTACAAGGATCTCCTCGGAAAACCCCTGATCGGCCAGATCCGTAATGGCGCCCAACCCATCGATCAGTTCGTCTTCCGAGACAAAGACGGTCAGGATTACCTGATCTATGGCGGCTGGTCCCACTGCAATATCGTCCGGCTTAAGCCGGATTTCACCGGACTGCTGCCCTACCCCGACGGAACCACATTCAAGGAAATCACCCCGGAACACTACGTCGAAGGCCCCTGCATGTTCATCAAGGACGGCAAATACTATTTTATGTGGTCGGAAGGAGGCTGGACCGGACCCAATTATTCGGTCGCCTATGCCATGGGCGATTCCCCCCTGGGCCCTTTCAAACGCATCGGCAAGGTGCTCCAACAGGATCCTGCCATCGCCACAGGCGCTGGCCATCACTCTGTCCTGCAAAGTCCGCGCAATCATCAGTGGTACATCGTCTACCACCGACGCCCCCTGGGCGAAACCGACGCCAACCACCGGGTCACCTGCATCGATCGCCTCGTCTTCGACGAACAGGGCCTCATCCAACCGGTCCGGATCACCCATGCCGGTGTGGAACGAAATCCCCTCACCCCCTGAATTGTAACGTCGGCCCGCAGTGGGGCGCCGCGCCCATGAAACCGCGCCGAGAGATGCCCAGCTGTCCGGTTGGGCAAAATCGACCGTTCGGATCCCAGCAGATCGACGGCCTGAAAATATTTTTGAACAATCCTGGCAATGGAATAGTCTTTTACTTTGTATTACAAAGTATACTAGAGTCCTTGAACGGACGCATTGGTTGTGAACAGATCAAGTTGAGCGAGGATGAACCCCGCTAGATTATGGATCGCCCATGAACGAATTGAATGTGCCGCGGTTTCCGGCCCTGATCCCGTTCCTGAAACGGTGTGTAACCCCGATGAAAATGATTGGGGTGACGTTGTTAATCCTGTTGTTGTTGATCCCTCTGCAGATGATTCGCTCCATATTAAAGGAGCGATTGAGCAGACGGAACGAGGCGGTGTCGGAGATTATGTCCAGTTGGGGCCGGGAACAGAGCATGATCGGCCCCGTGCTGATCGTCCCTTATCAGTATTCGGTCAAGTCGTGGAAAGAGCAACCTGCGGGCGCGGGAAAAACCGAGAGGATCGAGGTCGAGGAGACGGCGGTGGCGAACGCGTATTTTCTGCCGTCCACATTGTCGATTCAAGGCACGATCACTCCGAGTCGATTGCATCGTGGGATTTACGAAGCGGTGGTGTATTCGGGGAAGCTGGGGCTCTCGGGTCAGTTTGCTCGTCCCGATTTCAAGAGCCTGCGGATCGAGGAGAAGGACGTGCTCTGGGAGGAGGCGCTGGTGACTTTTGCGATTCCGGATCTGCGGGGGGTCAAGGGGATTCTGGAGCTGGAATGGGGGGAGAATCGAGTTGCGCTTTCACCGGGGTGCCGATTGCCGGGATTCTCGTCGGGTGTATTTGCGAAGGTGAATGGATTAAGGACGAGTGCTGTGGCCATTCCGATCCGCATGGAGGTGGCGTTGAATGGCAGCGGAGGGATTCACTTTTCGCCTGTGGGAGCCCAGAACACGGTCAGGCTCACATCCCCATGGCCCAATCCCAGCTTCTGCGGGGCATTCCTGCCGGAGGACCGGAAGGTATCGAAGGATGGTTTCGAGGCAACGTGGCAGATTTCGTATTACGGCCGGGATTTTGCGCAGCAGTGGACCGATCGGCAGGCCTCGACGGGGGTGAATCCGAGCTCGGCGTCGAACTCCTTCTTTGGAGTGAATTTTTTGACAGGCATTGATGCCTATCGCAACGTCGAACGGGCGATCAAGTATGGAGTTCTGTTTCTGGCGCTCGTGTTTACGGCGTTCTTTTTATTCGAAATCCTGTCCTCGCTGAAGATTCACTTGTTTCAATATGCGCTGGTCGGGGCGGCATTGAGCCTGTTTTATCTGGGTTTATTGTCGCTCTCCGAGTTCATCTCTTTTGGCCTCGCCTACCTGGCGGTTGCGGTGGTGACCATGCTGTTGATTGGATATTACTGTGTTAAGGCGCTTCAGAGCGGACGGCGGACCATGATTCTGATGGGCTTGCTGTCCGCCATCTACGGTTTCCTTTACGTCGCGCTTCAGCTGCAGGATTTCTCGCTGTTGTTTGGCACAGCGGGACTGTTTGTTGCCCTGGCCATCGTGATTGGTGTCACCCGGAACATTGACTGGTATCAACGCGACCAGGCCTGACCATGGTTGAGGCAGAGGCCAGTTACCGCACGGGCAGTTTTCGGCGGTAATCGTCCCGAAAAAGCCCAATGCTGTCAAACGGGATGGGCTCGAATGCGGGCAGTTCCTTCAGCAGTCGGGCGTTCTTGTCCAACGAGAAGTCGCCGGCGGCAACATCGGCGAATCCGAGGGCCACGGGCGCATCCATACTCCCAGACAGATACTTGAACCCCTTGATGCGATCCGAGAGGGGGCCTCGGTTTGTCGCGCCGGTTGTATTCACCGCCAGGTTATCGGTTATCTCGAGTTTATCCAGCAGCTTTCTGACATTGCCGTCGAAATCGCACACCTTTTTGGCGCAATCGACAAACACGTTGCGGCGGACGGGATTATGGAGTGGCTGGCGCGGCTCATCGCTCATAATCGAGGCCAATCTCGGGTATTTCAGGCTCCACGGGGGATTGGTATAATCAAGCGCTACGGCTTTTGCCTCCAAACGCCAGCTGGGTTCGTTGGGATTGTTCCACTGGGACCAGGTCATGCCTCGGGCATCGATATGCAAGCCAATCGGGCAGTCCACGACGAGGTTGTTCAGGACTGGATTATCGCGTCCGCCGCCGATCATGATCGCCCGCCCCGCGCGATAAAAAATGTTTCCCTCGATGGTATCGCCGCAGTCGCAATCATCGAGATACACGCCCATGGTATTGACGTGGGTTGCATCGCCGCCGCCCAGATCGTGGATAAAATTGTGACGGAGCACATTTCCCTGGCTGGTCCAATCGCGTCCTGTGTAAAAGGCGCCCGCATCCCCTGTTTCCATCACCACCCGGTAGATCTCATTCCGCTCAAAAAGGTGCTCGTTGCCGCCATAAAGGACGGCGTTATGCGGCGCGTCATGGATCCGGTTGTTGCGCACGATCTGGCCGCATCCCTGAATCCCGATGCCGGGGGCGTAGGTCCGTTGAAAAAGGCCGTAGTGATGAATGTGATTGTTGATCGCCTGGTTTTTGGCGGGCGTCAGCGACTTGCGGTCGCCTCCATCGAGGAAAATTCCCTCTTTGCCGAGGTGGAACACGTCGCACGAACGCACGATGTTACCGCGTCCCTGGAGGCGGATCCCGCCACCGGCGAAGTTGGCCACCCGGCATCCCGCAATTTCGATCTCCTCGACGTTCTGCAACCAAAGCCCGTCGCCGTGTCCATACTCGAAGGTGAGCTCTGCAAATTTCACGTGTTTCGCGCTCTCCAATTTCAACAGCGGCTGAGTCAAGGTGGCGAGGACAATGCGAGCTCCATCCAGCGCGCCTTGGGGATAGAAGAAGAGTCGTTTGCCCAGCCGGTCCAGATACCATTCCCCGGGCGAGTCCAGTTCTTCCAAGGCATTGAGGGCAAAGAAACGCCGTTCAGCCGCCCCCCAAGTGCCGCCCATGATGCCATAATGATGCGGCGCGGCCAGAGTGATGACCTTTTTGAGCTTGTCATACGACGCGACACGGATGACTTCATCGCTCCAATCATGGGTCCAATAACCCAGCAACCACACGCCCTCGTCCAAGTTCCAGCGGGCGGGGCGCGGATCTTCAAAAACGAACGAGCCGGGACGCAGTTTTCGCAGGGCCGGCTCCTGGGCATCGGGCTTGGGCAAGCCGGTGTCGATGACCTTGGAAAAGCTCGCCCACAGGGTCCCTGTGGCATCTGAGTTGGGCCAGCGGGCCAGCGTCATGGGTTGATGGTCCACATACAGCCATGGGGCTGCCGGCACGCCGTGGTAGGCCTTCGCGAAGGCCTGGAGGGCGCCCGGCAGCTTCGTCGATAGATCACACACCAGCACTTGGTCTCGCACCGAGGGATCCAGCCTTGTGAGCACCTCGTTATCGGTCAGTTTTTGAAACGAAGCCGGTTCCAAGGTGATACCTCCTTGAAGGATCGTTTCGCCCGTCTTGTCCGCGCGATACACCACCGGCGCTCCGGCCGTGCCGCTATCCTCGGGGGTCAACTCGAAAGGTTTGTCCATGGGGTAGACGCCCGTGCCGATGCGCACCGTCACGGCTTCGCCCGACTTCAGCGTGCCGGTTTTGCGCGCCGCTCGGATCGCATCGCGCGCTTGAATCAGCGTCCGATAGGGTTTCCGCTGGCTGCCGTCCCCCCCGGAGGACGCGTCGTCGCTCACAAACACATGCCACTCGCCCCAGGAGTTGGAGGGCATCCCCAATCCAAGACAAAGGAGGAGAACCTTGGCAATAAAGGCCATCCGGAACAATGGGTTGCTGGCTTTCATAGGATCGGATCTATCGAGCGGTTTTTCACCACGCACACTCAATCGACTCCCCAATGGAGCGCTTGAAAACGCCTTGTGTTCAAGACCGGCATCGAATGCGGGAAAAGCTCTGGCTTTTCCGGGTTCGCGCAGGACCATTGTCAATTGAGGAAGACACCTGTCAAGGCGCTAATCACTCCGAGGCGGTTTGACATGCCGGACAAGATGATCCGGGATTCCGGCTGATGGCGGGTTCATTGCGCCCCTCGATCAGGGTTCCAACACCCGGTAGAAACGGTTGCTCAGCGGGGCCGAATCAGTATCAATGATTGGCCCATCCCAGATCGTGTTTGTCGAGATGCCAGCCCAAGGCGATACTCATGCCAGGCGTTGATGTGGGATACCGGTATCGATGGGCTTCGGTCATGGCCGGTTGTAAGCGTGTGGCCATCCAACCCCGGTTCGCCGCCAGAAACGTCAATAAATCCCTTGCCGTCGATCGGAGGTCTCCGGCAGCCTCGAGGGCTGTCATTTCGAATGGGGGAATCGGAATCACACCACTATACCCGTGTGCCAATCGGGATTGTTGGCTCGCAGACAAATGAATGCGGGTGTCGGCCAGGCCAAGCTCCTTGGCAATTCGATCGACGATCAAGTCCTCGTAACTCGATCCCGCGTGGCGTGCCAGCAATTGCCCCAGCAATCCCACGCCGTAGTTCGAGTATTCATAGGTCGCACCGGGATTGCGCGTCAGGGCATAGGAATCAAGAAACTCGAACATCATCGACTCGGTATATCCCGCAAAGGGGTTATCACCGGCGACCGGCGCAAGGTTGGATGGCGTGCTGGGCAGACCTGAGGTATGGGTTGCCAAGTGGGTCAGTGAAATCGCCCGACCGGACCGAGTGGGTGCCTGGATGCCTTCTGGCAGGTAGTCTTGAATCACGTTGGTCAGCGCAAGCTCACCGCGCTCGGCCATGTCTGCCAACAGAGTGGTCGTGAACACTTTCGAAATCGAGCCGATCTCGAACAGCGTGTTCTCGTCCACAGGCCGGCCATGATCGGGATCCAGATCGGTTGATCCATAGCCGAAGAAAGAGGAACCATTGGTGTTCATTAATCCCACGACAATTCCAGGAGAATACCCCCAATCTACGCGTTGTCGTATTGCGGTCCGGACATCGTCCGGAACAACCGGAGGACCTGTCTGGGCTGCGGTCGCTCCGCAGACGATCGATCCAATCCATGCCACGAGCTGCCAATGACGAGCGTTCTTAATGATTACTGAAAACCAGGATTCGAGTGTCGGTTTCATATGTGGATACTCAGAGGTTTTTCATGACAGCGTTGACTATGCTGAAGATGGTCGTGTTAACGCCAATTCAATCCAACGGGCTGCTCATCAGGCCAGCAATCTGGCCATCCGGATTCAGGGTCATGGAAATCATGAGGATTCCCTGGGCAAAGGTTGCACGATAGCGCGAGGTGCGGAGTCCGCCGTCTTCCCGCCGTGAGAGAAGCTCGATGGACTTCAGGGCGCCGAGCGCCTGGATCTGCGCTTGAACCTGCCCTTTTTGCGGTTCCAGGACTTGCCACATTTCCGGAGTGAACCGAGCCTCCTCGAGCCGCAATTCAGCGGCTCTTGAGATGCAGTCCCGTAAGAGGGCTGCTGTTTGGGGTTCCCGGTCCTCGATCGGCTTTTCGGGCCGCGGCGCCAGCACCGGCAGGTAGCAGGCCGCCACGCGTCGGGCGATCGCCCCGGGATTTGCGCCCCCCCGGTTCACGAGCACCACGACGGCCAATCGGTCCTCCGGATAGATGCCAAGATGGCTTGTGAAACCAGTGGCATGACCGCCGCTGTGGTTGATCTCACGGTGGCCTTCAACATCCCCAATGGCCCATCCAAATCCATAACCGGCGTTCTGGCCATTGTTGAGACGGGCCGGAGTCCAAGCCTGCGCGATCGTTTCCGGCTTTAACAGTTTCCCGGACATCATCGTTAGGGCCCAGACGGCCATGTCGGGCGCCGTCGAGAGGATGCCACCCCCGCCGTAGGACAGGATGGACTCAGCGACGAAATCGCCCTTGCGATATCCTGTGCCCGTCCAGAAGTAGCCGGAGGCCCGGTTCGGAATGATGGCCGAGAGACTGACGGGTCGGGTATTGGTCATTCCGAGGGGGACAAAGATCCGCTCGGAAAGGAAGTCGCCATACCACTTCCCCGTGAGCTTGCGAATGATCATGGCGAGGAGGTGGTAATTCGAGTTGCTGTAGGCGTAGCGTTCGCCCGGAGTGAAATTCAGCGGCCGACCCGCAAGGCTGCGCAGCACTTCTTCCTCAGTCACCTCAAGACGCAAGCTCGCGGTGGGATCGTTGATGAAATCCTTGATCCCCGACGTGTGATTGAGGAGGTGGCGAAGGGTGATCTCCTTCCAGGGATCGGGTGTGCCCTCGAGGTGCCTTGCCACCGGATCATCCAATTTCAGTTTCCCCTCATCCGCTAGGAGCAGAATGGCCGCGGCCGTGAAGGTTTTCGTGATGGACTGGATCTGGAAGACTGTCTTCGGCGTGGCGGGAACGTTCAGTTCCAAGTCCGCAAGACCAAAAGCAGCGGTCTTGATGATCTGGCCATCGCGCACGACCGCTACGGCGAGCGCGGGGAGATGTCGCTTCTGAATCTCCGCGGCGAGGAACTCATCCACGGCATCGGCGCAGGCCTGCGCCGACATCATCGGGAGAAGGAGTCCGACGAGCAGGAGGAGTGGGGTGTCGTGGAAGAGTCGGTCGAGGTTACGGTGATGAGTAGTCATCATTTGAGGAACAAGTTGAGGTAGTAAGATGCCAAATAGGTTTTCTCGTTGGGTTTTCGCAAAGGCTCGGCTTGCGCGTCCTCTCTCATGGCGTCAAGTTTCACAGCTCCACGTCGGTCTGGAACACGATCACGGCCCGACCAGCGACTTGCACGCGCTCCGGATTTCCCTCCCTCACGGCAACCGTGACCTCCACCGTGCCCGTGCGGCCGATGGCTTCTCCTTGCTGCGCTTTAAACGTGAAGGTATCTCCACTGGAGGCAACCAAGTTGTGCTTCACTAAGAAGGCGCCCAGCGGGCCGTTTGCATTACCCGTCACTGGGTCCTCAGGAATGCCTATCCCGGGGGCAAACATCCGGCCATGCGCCAGCACGTCGTCCCCTTTCGTGGTTAACGTGAAGACATAGTAGCCGTTACATCGGATTTCGCGGCTGATCGCGGCGAGACGCGTCAGGTCCGGACAAAGGGCATTCAACTTGGAACGTTCGCGAATGCCGATCAGGACCTTTGAATGGCCTGTGGAAACGATCTGGATGGGGCAGCGCGCGTCCAGATCCGCCGCCGATAATCCCAGCGCCCCGGTAATGGCCGCGGCGCGATCGCCGCTAAGGGTCTGGCTAAACTCCACCGCGCCCTGTGTCATGACGACCTTGTAGTCATTTCCGACTGGGATAATTTCAACGGGCAGAATGCCTACACCAATCTTCTGCAACACCGTGCAGGCGGGAAGACCGTTCTCCCGTGCGCGCACGTAATGCGCCGCGATGGTGGCGTGCCCGCAAGAAGGCACTTCCGTGGTCGGAGTAAAAAAGCGAATCCATACTTCGTGGTCCGCCGCCGTAGGCGATAGAACATAGGCCGTTTCCGAGTTGTTCAACTCCCGTGCCAAGGCCTGCATCTGGCTTTCGGTCAAACCATCGGCATTCAACACCACGCCAGCGGGATTTCCCCGGAACCGTTCGGTGGTAAAGGCGTCCACCTGATAGATGCGAAATCGTTTCATACAGTATTCATTCTTATTCGATTTATTGAAGGTTTCATTCAAACCTCAGCGCCACCATGGGGTCAACCCGCGGCGCGCGGGAATCCAGGCGGACAGTATGGCCAACAAAATTAGCTGGCCCGAGACGCAGATGAGGGTGATGGGATCAATCGGGGCGACACCATAGAGCTGGTTCTTGATGAGCCGAGTCAAGGCGAGCGCCATGGGTAGGCCGACACCGATACCGGCCAAAACGAGCAACAGAGCTTCGCGCAGAATCGGCCCGGCGGCGTTGTACCGGCTCGCCCCGAGCGCCATGCGGAGACCAATCTCCGGTATGCGACGCGCGACGTTGTAGGCCATGAGCCTATAGAGCCCGATACCCGACAGCAGCACCGCCAGCAGCGCGAGGGCGCCGCCCAGCGACGCGAAAAGCCTGTCCGGCGCTATCGAACGGCCCAGTAATTCCTGCTGGGTGCTGAGCTTTAACCACAGGGTTCGTAGGGTTCGCATGTTCACTTAGTTCGCCAATTTTATTGTCGCGAGTTTCAGCAGTGCAGCAATGTCTTTTGGCGATTTTACCACGAGCCGGACACCAGTGCCTTCAGGGTACTTTGGGGCTTTCTCCATGACCTTGACAATCCGCTGAGGCAATTGACTTTGCCACGCCGCTTGCATCGCCTTACCCCCCAGGATAAATAGCACTGTAAAACAACCGGACGACGGCGAAAGCCAGACAATCGTCCGCGCTTTGCGTTTGACCCGCAACGACCAGCCCCATTTTGGGGAGTGACATTTCCACTCGTGGATATCCACGCCATACTCCTGCGATAGCTCAGTCAGCAGTCGATCCCAGGACGCCTTGGCCGGGCCGAGCGCCGTCGCCATTTCCGCTTCAGTCGGCTGGTATGGTTTGTTTATAAATGCGTTTGCAGGTGTCATAAGTTGCTTATTCTCCCTGGCTTTGGTTTCGTTTTACCACTTCGGCCGTCTCGGTCTGGTCCGCGTACACTTGCCAGGTCTTGTTCTTGGCATTCTCTACCAAGGCCCTCCAAACTGCTGGCCCACTCACGGCGTTCTCCGGCACGGCGCCCCGTTTGCCGGCATAGGTTCCGGACCATGATCCAAAAACGGTAACGATCGTATCGTGCTGCATCATCGAGTCCACTCGGATTCGGTAGTCAGGAAACATGGCGAAATATTGTCGCCAGGCGGCCAGCATTGTTTCTCGGCCAGACATGACCGAACCGCCCGAATCCGCAAACTGGTGATCCTCCGGCATCAAGGAGGAAAGCGTCGCGAGATCTTGGCCGTTGATCGTGGCGATGAATGCCCGGACGACAGCCACCTCGGGCGATTTTGGCATTGCTGTCCCCCGGTTGCGCGAGTCGCGTTGAACGAAGACTCCCTTTTCCCCCATTACGCTGCCCTTGGGGAGGGGGATGATGCGACGTTTCTTCATTTATTCTTCCTGAATTCGGCCCCGCTGGTTATCTGGTAGAGAGCGACCTCGATTTCGCCAATGGCCTCCCGCTCCAATGGTAGAGCGGCTTCGAGTCTCCGCACCTGTTCACGGCGCATCTCGGCCGTCCAGAACTTCCCATCATCGGGTCCGCCCGGGAACGGAGCAATTCGAGGGGGCATGTGTTCCTTGTCGCTCAGAACCTCGCCGGCGATTCGCTCATACAGGTGAGCAGCGTGGGACAGGTGGGCCGCGACTGGCGATTCAAAGTCGCAGGCCACCTCGCGCAGATAGTAGGCAGCAGAAGCCCGGTAACTCGTCAGACATTGATAAATCCAGGCGTTGCCCAAGAGAGCTTCGCTCTTCGTATTGTCGTCGGCGGTGTCCATGGCGTTAAGCCGGACGATGTAATCGTCCCAGGCGCGGAATCTCAAGTAATACGCCTCAGCCTCGTCGGTGCGGGCCATCTTGACCGCTTGCTCCATCGCGCCGATCGCCAGTTCGCGCCGAGTCGCCAGGTGCGGCTTTCGCTCCCCGAACACGGCGACACCCCAGGGCCACTCGGATGTGACAAAGGGTTTCTGGCCACGGTCTCGCAGCGGGTGCAAGCAGATCCATTCCTCGCCCTTTCGCTGGTAGCCGATGATGATCCCGTCTTCCTCATTACCGTATTGCACGGGCACTCTCCGCTCAATGCTATTTACGACCGCCTGCCGGGCTGCTTGGGTACTCTCCTTCTGTTCAGGCTTCATTTCGATGACCTGCAGCTGCCAAGGCAGCGACTCCCTGGACCTCGCCACGCAGGGGTAGCCGCAGAACGCATGCGGCGAACTCGGGCAAAGCGTCTTCTTGGAGACCTGCATGCGAAACGCCAGACCCGAGACTCCGAGGAGATAATCATAGGTGAGGTCTTCACCCACCGCCTGCATGACCGCGGCCTGAGCCGCGTGGACCGAGCTGGGTCGCTCGTGCAAGGACCAGCCGGACACGCCTTTGAGCCACACCCGATCGGCTTCGCGATGTATAGTCGTCTGCATGTGATTTGTCTAGTGTTGCGGTTTTACCGAGCCGGCTGAGCCAAGACCACCCGGAAGCCAACATAGGAACCGCGCGCCTCGGGCGGTCCGTCCAACCGGCGCGATGAAAGCAGGCGGTCGCGCTTGCCAGTGCGCCACGACGCCCCACGCAACACGCGAGATTCGTGTGTGTCGTCATACCAGTCTTCGCACCATTCCCACACATTGCCCCCCCAGGTCATAGAGGCCAAGCGCATTCGGCTCGAAAGCGCCCACCGGGGAGGTTTCGGCATAGCCGTCATTATAGACTTCAATGAAGTCCCCTTCCGAGTGTTTCTTCTTGGCGGCCGCGTCGTAGTAGTTGCCGGCGCCACTGGGTGGCGGCCATTGCTTGCCCTATGGATACGTGTCTTTGATCCCAAAGTCCTTCTCCTTGGGCGTGCCCCCGTTCTCGTTTGGCAAGCCGACCGCCACACTCCACTCTGCGTCGGTGGGCAGCCGGAATGCGGTTTTGCCCTTGAGCGACTCTGGCAAGGACGAAGTGAGTTTCTGGCAGAAAACCTTAGCCTCGTCCCAATTGACTGTTTCGACCGGGTAATCGTGTCCCGACTTGTGCTCGCTCGGGTTGTTCCCTACGACGACCGTGTATTGCGCTTGGGTGACCTCGTATTGGCCAATCAAAAAAGGCCTGACGGTGCCAATTCCGCCAACCTGAACCAGTTCGAGCGGCTTCGCTCCCGTGGGCAGCTTGAGGGGTGCGGTGAACCTGGCCGGCAATTCCACCCCAGTGGGAAGGTGAGTTTGCGCCGGAGATCCGGCCTTTACGGACAGAGGTGGTTGCGCGACCGGGGTGATCTTGAGATTGGCAAACTCGCCGCCCGAGCCGTGGCCCACCCAAAAACCAACCCAACCCGTCTTCCGGTTGCTCAACTGCTCGACCGCCAGGCACGGCTCCGCTGCCCCGTTCACGAACACGCTGATCTGGGGATGTGCCACCATGACGCGCACATGGAACCAACTATTCGGATCGGAGACCGGAGTGACCGCCTTCTCGAATTTCTCTGGCTGCTCGCTTCGGAGTTTCTGCCAGTCGTAGGCGGGCAGGGCGACGTATTGCACGGCGTGATTCCGTCGCGCCGGATCGGTCGCACGGAAGTTGAAGGGGCGGAAATAGACGACATCATAGGTCTTCTCATCCTGGCCGTGGAAGGCGATACCCAGGAAGCTCTTCTGGTAAACGTCCTTGCCGCGCACGTCCAATTCGAGGGCGCCATTGGCGAACGTAATGTCCGGCCACCAGCCAACCCCGCCCCCCGCCCGCTCGTCGAAACGAATCGCTGGCCGTCCCTCCTTTTCCGTGGAGGTGACCACGCGGTCGGTGTCGTAGGTCATCTCGTCCTCCATGAACGCGCGTCCCAAGGTCGGGCCGACGCCAAGAGTGGCAAAGGACTCGGGGGTAATGCGCATGATCTCCCGCGGTTCCACGGAACCCGGCTCTCCGATGATCGCCGTATCCGGTTTGAACGCCGCCATGTGAGAGAATGCGGGGATGTTCCCGCGGCGACTGTAATAATTGGCGAATGAAGCCCCGCCACGGTCGAGTCCTGCTTTGGGATAGCTGTTGAATATCGTTACGAGACGGTCGGACACGGGAAACGGCAGTGGACGGACAAGGATGGCGTCGATCACGGCGAGGATGGTCAAATTGGCGCCGATGCAAAGCGCGAGCGTGAGCAGCGCAATTACCGTGACTCCGGGATTCTTCCGTAGCATCCGAAGGCCGAAACGCAGATCTTGGAATAATGTGTTCATAGTGGGTGACTGACCACTGAAGTTGGTCGGCGGTCGGTATCGGTTTTCAGGTTCAGTTGATTCATCGGGGGCAAGCTCGCGCCGTCACCTCTGAGGCTACTAATTCATTCTTGTCTCAGCGCCATCATCGGATCGACCTTGGCCGCCCGGTGGGCGGGCAACCAACAAGCGAGCAGGCCGATGCCGGCAAGCACGATCACCACGATTGTAAAGCTCTGTGCGTCCAGGGGCGACACTTCATAGAGCACGCCACGCAGAAAACGGGTCAAACCCAATGCCGCCAGCAATCCCAACAGTAGGCCCGAACCCGCGAGCTTCAAGCCATGTCTGACAATCAGAATAGAGATGGATCCCGGTGCCGCTCCCAAAGCCAGCCGGATGCCGATCTCGCGGGTGCGTTGTTGGCTGGTGTAACTAAGAACGCCATAAAGACCGACCGCAGCCAGCAGCAAAGCCACGGTGGCAAACACACCGAGCAGCATCATGGTCATCCGCTCGGTCGCGATGCTGGAGGCGAACCGATCGGCCATGGTCTGAATTCACATCACGAGACTCGCGGCATTCCTCGTGAACGCTTTGCAGATTGCCAAACCGCTTCTGCGCCTCGCGCGACGCCTCCTCCGGCGACAGGCCGGCGGCGATATTCTCTGTATTGCGCTGACTGAGGTGGATGCGCTGTTTCGCGCATATTTCCGGCTTCTTCTCGCATCGCCCCCAGAGCGAACGAAATCGTCGGCTGAAGAAGAGCGCCTCCGAAACTGCGTCGAGCGTTGCCCCGAGGCTGCCACCACCCAGATCATCCAGCTTTTGTTTCATGTTTTGCTCCGCCACTACGCTCCCCCTCACCCATCACATTTCACGTTTCATTCATCACGTTTCATTCACACCTCAGCGCCTCCATCGGATCCATCAACGCCGCGGGCATCGCGGGCAGCAGGCAGGCCGGGGATGAAATAAAAGCCGAGCTTGCCGAAGGGGCCCCCAAACCTTAGGCTTAGCCCATGAGCGCGGAGAGTGAAATCCAGCCCGACTGGCTGGCCGAATTCGAGGCGGCGGCGCGGCGCCCACTGGCGCAGCGGTTTCGCTACGCCTTCGTGCGCACCTACAAGCCAGTCCTGGACGATGCCCGCTTCCGCTCGTTTGAAAGCATGGAGGAATACCGCCGGTGGTGCCAGGACAACCTCCCCGACTGGCTCGGCTATGGGCGCGTTTGAATACCGGCAGGCGGAGGAAATCCGTGACACCTTCGCGCGCCACGGTGTTCGCTATCTCTTTATCGGCATGTCCGGGGCCATCATCCTCGGCTTTCCTGACACGACCCAGGATGCCGACCTTTTTCCGGAGCGCACCCCGGCCAACGGACGCGCACTGGTGGCGGGACTGCGCGAGTTGGGCTTTTCGCTCACTGACACGGAGGCGGCCGAGATCGAGCGCGGAAAGGACTTTGTCCAGTTGAAGAACGGTCCGTTTGATCTGGACCTGGTGTTCGCGCCCGACGGGATCGAGCGCTTCGAAGACGCGTGGCAACGGCGTGTGATCGTGGAAGGGTTTCCGGTCTGCCACCCGGACGACATCATTGCCAGCAAGGTGGCGGCGAACCGGATTAAGGACCGGGAATCGCTCGGCCGACTGCGGAGCTTCCGCGATTACTGGGTTGGCAAGCGCAAGGCTTGAAATCCATTGGCGAAGGCCGCCGGCCCCGTCGCGGACGACAATATTTTCTGCCGTGCGTTGCTCGAGGTGGAAGCACCGTTCCTCGACCATCTCCTGCTTCACCCCGTGCTGCTGCCAGAGCAAGCCGATTCGAAACCTGATGGTTCGGATGGTTTCCACTGCTCAATGATATGTCGATTGTCCGTCATCGGATCTTCAAATTCGCAAACTCGCCGCCGCCAGTGTCAACCCACAGACCGATCCGCCCCTGTTTGCGCTCGCTGAGTTGGTCTACCCCCAGACAGGGTTCCTTGGCGTCATTGACATAAACGCACACCTTCGGATGATCCACGACCCCACGGACGTGAAACCACCGCGTTGCGATGAGCCACGGGTATCGGCCGGTTGAAGAAGATCGCCTCCGAAACCGCGTCGAGCGTCGCCCCGAGGCTGTCACTACCCAGATCATTCAGCTTTTGTTTCACGTTTCACTCCCCCTCACGCATCACGTTTCACGCATCACGTTTCACGTTTCACGTTTCACGTTTCACTCGCACCCCAGCGCTTCCATCGGATCCACCGACGCCGCGCGCAACGCGGGCAGCAGGCAGGCCAGGGACGAAATGATTCCCAGGGCCGCAGCCGTGCCGAGCACGACGCCCGGATGGAATGGGGGCACTTCGGAAAGGAGGCCTTGCATTGCGCGACCGGCCAGCGTGGCTCCAGCGGCGCCGAGGATCATTCCGGCTCCGAAGAGCCGCAGGCCGAGCCACAGGTATTGCCAGCCGATCTGGAATGGAAGCGCGCCCAGCGCCATGCGAACGCCGATCTCACGACGTCGCCGCGCCACGGCGAAGCTCAGCACGCCGTAAGTCCCGACCGCCGACAGCAGCAAGGCCACTGCGGCAAAAAGGCCCGACAGCAGCGCCGGCGAACGCCGCATCAGCAGTGTGTCCGCAATCCGGGTCTCCATTGGGCGCAGGTCGTTGACGGGCAATTCGGGCTCCACACCGCGCATCACCCGTTGCACCAACGGCGCGAGGGCTTCCGGGCGCAGGTCGGTCCGGATGACGACGTAAAGGTCGTCGTCGCCCACCGGACTGTCCCGGAACGGGAAATACAGTGTGCCATCGTTCGCCGGCTCGGTCAGTTCGGTCTGCTTCACCGCGCCCACCAGGCCGATGACGCGGAATCGCAAGCGGCCGGGGATGGGTTCGGGGCCGTCATATACCCATTGCCCGATCGGATCGGTGTCGCCCCAACTCCGCCGTGCGAACGTTTCGTCCACGATGCACACCCGCTCGTCGCGACGGGATTCCGATCCGTCGAACAGGCTTCCCGACTTCAGTGGAATCCCGAGCGCGCGAAAGAAATCGCCGACCACGCCGTAAATGTTCGGCACGAGGGGCAGGAAGTCCGGCGCGACGGTGGCGCGGTTTGCCGGGGTCATCACCCGCCGCTGGTTGCCGCTCGCCTTGCCCCCGACGGGGACGTTATTCGCAATCCCGGCCGCCCGCACCCCCGGCTGGCCTGCGATCGTCTCGACCGCCCGCTCGGCAAACCGGAGTCGCGACGGACGCCCGAAATAGTTCGGGTGCAGCATAGAAATGTGTCCCGCCAGAACAGCGTCCGGGCGAAACCCGGGTGAAATCTCCATCGTGCGTTTCAAATTCACGGCCAATAGTCCAGCGCCGCTTAACAGGACGAATGCCAGGGCAATCTGCGCCACGACAAAGCCATGGCGGAGCCGTTCCGCAGCGTGACTTCCGGTGTCGCCGCGGCTTTGGGTGTGCAGGGCGCTGGCGAGATGACTTCGGAGAACGAACGCGGCCACCGGAATTGCGATCGCCACGCCCATGATCGCGGCCCCCGCTAGCGCCATAAACACAATCTGTCCATCGAGAACCACGCCCGATCCGAGGGGCAGCCGGTCCACTCCGAACACGGACAAAAGGCGGACGCCGAGGTAGCCGAATCCGATCCCGCACAAGCCGCCGATGAGCGTCAGTAATACCGTCTCGGTCACAATCTGGCGCGCCACGTGAGCCCAGGTCGCGCCCAGCGACTGCCGGATGGCCAGTTCGGAGGCCCGCGCGCTGGCGCGGACCAGGAGCAGGTTGACCAGGTTTGCCAGACCGATGACCAAGAGGAGCAGTCCGCCGGCCTGGAGGAGTATCAGCGTCGGCCGGATCGGCGCCACGTGATCGGCGTGCAACGGCGCCACAACCGTGCGAAAGCCGGAGGCCTCGACCTGTTTCGCATACGCAAAGTCCCGTCCCACGATCAGGTTCTGCGCCTCGATCTGGGCCTGCGCCTCCGCCACAGTCGCGCCGGGCTTGAGCCGGGCGATCAACTCGCAATCGCCGCTGTTATGCAGACTGTTGATGCCGCGCTGTTCCGGACTCGACGAGAGGGGCAACAGAATCGCGGCCCGCGACGAAAGAAACCGGAACCCAGCGGGAAGCACACCCACGATGGTTTTGTTGAATCCGTTGATCCGGACGGTGCGGCCTAGCGCGTCCCTACTCGCGCCGAAGTTTTGCCGCCAGAACCCTTCGGTCAGAATGGCCACGTGGTGCGTCTGAAACGTCATTTCCTCTTCGGTGAAGGATCGCCCCAGCATCGGCCAGAAACCCAGCGTTTCAAAAAAGTCCGCCGACACGCGCAGGATTTCCATCCTCTGTCCGGCGCCGGATTCCCCGACGACGGCGGCATCGGGCCGGTAAGCCGCCAAACACGAAAAAGCGGCGATAGCGTCCCGCCGGTTGTAGAGGTTCGGGAACGAGGATTGCGAACGGCCCAGTTCGGCCTTGGGGTAATCGTTGAACATGGCCACCAGCCGTTCCGGTTCGGGAAACGGCAGCGGGCGGAGCAGGATTCCTTCGACGACGGCAAAGATCGCCAGGTTCGCCCCGATGCAGAGCGCGAGCGTCAGCATCGCGGTAACGGTGAAGGCAGGCTCCCTGCGCAACCGTCGCGCTCCAAAGCGGACATCCTGCCACGTCGCCTCGCCGAGGCTGGCGCTTCGTCTCGTGCGCTGTTTGAAGTGGAAAGGCGATTTTTTGCCGATCTTGCGCTTCACCCCGCGCCGTTGCCAGAGCGAGCGGAGCCGGTTCCAAAATGGGCTGAGTGGTTTCATAGAATCCTCAAATCGCTTGCGGAGTCGCAGAGACGCGGAGACACAGAGAAAAGGCTGGACAGAAATCGCACGGATGAACACGGATTCGAAAGTGCTTTTCTCTGCGTCTCTGCGGTAAATCGTGTTTTCGGTTTTTCATATGCAATTGGTCATGGTTCATTTGCCATCCGCGTTCGCGCGCTATTCGCACCTCAACGCCTCCACGGGGTTGACCCGGATCGCCCGGCGGACCGGAATCCAGCAGGCCGCCACGGCGGCCAGGCCCACCACCGCCGCAACCAGCGCATACAACAGGAGGTCCGTCTGGCCGGCGCCGTAGAGCATCCCCGCCAGCACGCGCATCAGGCCGAAAGTGAGCGCCAGCCCGATGACCAGTCCCGTCACGGTCAGGACCAGCCCCTCGCGCGTCACCGCTCGGACGACCTCCCACCGGGTGGCGCCGAGCGCCATGCGGATGCCGATCTCGCGGGTGCGCCGTGCCACGCCAAAGGCGATCAGGCTGAAAATGCCCGCGCCCGCCAACGCCAGCGCGATGCCGCCCTGAAAGCCGGCCAGAACCGCGCCCATCCGGTAAGGCATCATGCCCGACGGGCTTTGCACGACCTGTTGCTCCATCGTGCGGGGATTGAACAGCGGCAGATCGGGATCCAGTTTCTGCGCCAAGCCGGTAATGGCCTGGGCCGCCGGCGTGGTGGCCGCCGTCTGAACGACCAGCGTCACTTCTCCCCGGTAATGCTGCGCCAGCGGAAGCACCAGCAGGGGCCGGTTGGCATCCTGGATGCCAAAATAGCGCGCCGGCCCCACGATGCCCACCACCTCCGCAATCTGGCCCCGAACCGAGATGCGCTGGCCGATGGCGTCGCGGTCCGGCCACAGTGCCCTGGCCAGAGCCGGGTTGACGATCGCCACGGCGGGAGCTTTGGCGTCGTCCCGGTCGGTGAATTCGCGTCCGCTCATCAATGCCATGCCGATGGTCGAGAGGTAGGCGTCTCCGACACTGATGTTCGCGACATTGAGACCATCCGGCACATTGGGTATGGCTTTGCCGGCCGCTTTAATCCCACCCATCGTGCTTATGGCGGCATCCAGCGGAGCGCCGGTCGTCAAGCTGGCGCTTTCCACGCCGGGCAGGGCGCGGACCTGTTCCAGCAACGAAGCCTGGAATTGCCGTCCCTGCTGCTCCGGATAACGCTGGGCACCCAGGTCTAAAGACACCAGAAAGAGGTTGCCCGTGCGATAACCGAGGTCGGCGCGCGACAGCGAGACCACGCTGCGGAACGCGAAGGCGGCGCAGGCGAGCACGAGGGTCGAGACCGCCACCTGACCAATCACCAGCAGACTGCGCAAAGGACGCCGCCGCGAAACCAACGCCGCCCCGCGCATGAAGGCGAGCGGCGCAATGCCGCTGGCCTGCAAAGCGGGCAGAAGCCCGGCAAGACACCCGGCCAGCAGCGCCACGCCGCCGGTGACGACAAACGGCCTCCAATCCAGTCCCGTTTCAGCGGCGGGAGCAAAGTTGGCCGGCGACGGCACCATCCCCATGAGCACGGGCGTCAGCCAGATCGAGGCCAGTCCGCCAACGAGGCCCGCGCCAACCGCGAGCAACACACTCTCCGCCAGCAGCCGCCGGATCAGATGAAAGCGCGTCGCGCCGACCGCGGAACAAATGGCGAACTCGCGTTCCCGCGCCGCGTTGCGGGCGTAGAGGAGGTTGGCTGTGTTGGCCAGCGCGACCAGCAACACCAGCAGGCCCAAACCCGTTAGCGCCACGATGATTTTCGGCGTGTGGTGGGCGACATAGGGCGACGGGCGGCTGTGGGTTTCGCGCATCACCACGGCGCGGCAGTTCGGGAAATAGGCTCCGGGATTGTCCGTCATCACACGCGCGAGCGCGACGTCCATGGCGGCCTGCGCCTGGCCGAGAGTCGCGCCGGGACGCAGGCGGCCCACCGAAAACGCGCAGGTGTTGCCGCGTTTGAGGGCCCAGTGCTCGCCGCCGGGCAGAACCCGCGTGAGCATGGTCGCCGGCATAAAGCCGCTCAAGGCCGTGCCCCACGACGCGCCAACGAAATCCTTTGGGGCGACGCCGATGACGATGAACGGCAGGCCATTGATCTTGAGCGACTGGCCCACGATGGCCGGATCGCCGAGAAAACGCGTGCGCCAGGCTTTATGCGTGAGCACCAGCACCGCCTCGCTACCCGGCGTGGAGACTTCCTCCGGACGGAAGAACCGCCCCAGGTGAGGCTGCACGCCCAGGACGGAAAAGTAGTTGTCGGTCACCGCATGGACCCAGGCGCGTTCGGTGGACTTGCCCGTCTGGCTCAAATGCACCACCTGTTCCTTGTAAGCCATCAGACCGGAGAACACCCGCGCCATGTCCGGCACCGTGGAGGCATCGCCCTCGACGAACCGGCGGAAATCCACGGCGTCGGCGTAGGAATAGGGAAACTGGTAGGGAAAGTTCGGCGCCTTGGTGGCGATCACCACCAACTCGCCGGGTTTGGCCGCAGGCAGCGGACGGAAGAAAAGGTCGTTGGCAACGGTGGTGAAGACGGCATTGACGGCAATGCCAACGCCCAGGGTCAGCACGACAATCGCGGCAAAGCCGGGATTCTTCCCCAGCACCCGGAGGCTGAGACGGAAATCCCGCAATAACCCCTCGCCCCAGTTCGCCTTCTTGCTGTCCCGGCATTCCTCGCGAACACTTTGTAAATTCCCAAACCGCTTCCCCGCCTCGCGCGCCGCTTCCTCCGGCGACATGCCGGCGGCGAGGTTCTCCGCCGCGCGCGCTTCGATGTGGAACTGAAGTTCCTCGTCGATGTCGCGATTTACTGCGCGGCGTTGCCACACGGAGCGGAATCGTTGCCAGATTGTCATGAGCGGATTCATTGATTCACGATTCGCACAATTCGAGCAGACGTTGGCCGACCGCTGTTCGGCGGAGGGCTACGCAGCCTTTCGCGAGCGACAGCTTCTTCAGATTCCGTTGCCAGTACAGTGCGGCGCACTGCATCTCGGCTTTGGCCAGATTGGGGCCGATTTCCGTGAGCACCAAGCAGGTATAGAAGAACGGGAAGCGTCGCCATTTGCCGCCACCGGCACGCAGGGTTGTCAACTCCACCAGGCCCGAGCGCAGCCGCTCTTCGGATCGGGGCAGTTGGCCGGTAGCGAGGTTGCGCCAATACGCCGCCGCACACGCACCGCAGCAATAAAACCCAGGGCTTGCCCCGCGTCGCTCGGCGTTGTCGAGCCGGGCGGCTAATCCACGCACGGCTCGGGTCAGGGCTTCCTGTACCTGCCGGTCCTTCACGTTCAGGAGATGCAGCACTCGACAGGATTCCTCGCCGAGGATGTGGGCTGTTCCCGCCAGGGTGCGGATGGCTTCGCCGGTGAAAAGGTGAATGCCGAGTGTGTCCTTCTCGGTTGGTGCGAACGTGTCTGCGTAGGCGCCGGGCAAACCCTGGCGCGTGGCAATCCACTTTGCCACGGCACGGCGTTCAACCACCGGGATGGGCACGCCGAAAAAGAGGGCCTCGGAAACAGCATCGAGAGTCGAACCCAAACAATCGCAGTTCAGAAGATTGGTTTGTTGCGTTTTCATGCGTCACGCATGGCCTTTCAGGATTCAGTCGCGCCTCAATGCCAGCATTGGGTCCACCCGCGCCGCGTGGCGGGCGGGGAGGTAGCACGCCAGCATCGTTGTGCTAAGCAAGGTCAAGGACACGCCGGCGAAGGTGATGGGGTCGGTGGAACCAACACCGAATAGCTGCGTGGATAGAATGCCAGTCAGAGCCAGCGCGCCCACGAGACCCAGGGCAATTCCCACCACCGCCAGTCGCAAGCCCTGGCCCATTACGAGCCGCAGCAAATCCCGCTGCCGGGCGCCCAGGGCCGCCCGCAATCCGATCTCGCGAGTGCGCTGGCCAACCCAGTAGGCCATCACAGCGTAGATTCCCACCACGGCCAGCACGAGAGCCACGCCGGCGAAGGCCGAAAGCAGGTGCGTCCCGAGTCGCCGCAGCGCCAGTGAATCCTGGGTCCATTCGACCATGGTCCTGACGTTGAAAACCGGTTGGTCCGGGGCCACGGCGGCGATTTCCCTCCGCACGGCAGTGATGAGATTGCGCGGCGCTGTCCGGGTTCGGATTGCCAGGGTCAACGACCGGCTCGTCGCCTGGCTTTCCGGCCAGTAAACCTGAATACGGGAAGGCGCCTCCAAGGTCCGGCTGCGGACGTGCCGAACCACGCCGATGATGGTTGCCCAGGGGGCGTCCATGCCTGGGGGGCGCAGGCGCTTGCCAACCGCGTCTTCGCCGGGCCAGTAAGTTCTGGCCAGGGTCTCGTCAACGACCACCACCGGCTGAGATCGGTCGGTGTCATGAGACTCAAACGCACGTCCGGTCTGGACGGGAATGCCCATCGCCTGAAAATAGCCTGGGGTTACCACACATAAATCCGCCTCCGGCGACGCACGGTCGGGCGGCACGGCGGTGGCGTCCATGATGACCGTTCCGGAAGAACCGCCACCGCTGAGCGGCAACACGCCCGTTGCACCGGCGGCCTCCACTCCCGGGAGCCGAGAGATACGGGCCAGAACCTCATCGTAGAACGCCCGCACCTGATGGGATTCTGCGTATTTTGCCGCGGGCAAAGACACCCGCATCGTCAGCACGTTATCCGGGCGAAAACCGCTGTCCACCGCCCAGACATGGATCAAGCTGCGGAGCAACAGGCCGGCGCCACTCAAGATCACCAGGGCCAAGGCGATCTCGGCCACGATCAGGGCGTGGCGCAGGCGCTGTACGATTGGACCCGAGGTGGCGTTTCGATCGTCCCCGCGGAGAGCATGGGTCTTGACCTCCCGCGCGGTGCGCAAACCGGGAGCCAGGCCGAACAGAATCCCGGTGGCCAGCGAAACCAGCATCGTGAACGTCAGCACCCGGCCATCCAGCGTGGCCTCGGCCACATGTGGAAAGATGGTGGCGCCAAGCTGGACCAGGAGTTTCAGCCCGGCCTGGGCCACTGCCAGACCCGCCAACCCGCCGAGCGCGGATAGCAGGACGCTTTCGGTGATCCATTGGCGAAACAAGCGGCCCCGGCTCGCCCCGAGCGCCAGCCGGATGGCGACTTCCCGTTGCCGCGCCGACGATCGGACAAGCAGAAGATTGGCGACATTCGCGCAGGCAATCAGAAGCACCAAAGTGACCGCACCGGCGAGAATCCAGAGCGGCTTCCGCACGCTCCCCACCAGGGCGTCATGCAGGGGCGTCAACCGAAAGGCAAATTGGAAACGCTCGTAGGGATAGCCCGGATTCTGATCCTTGACCGCTCGCGTCAACGCGCTCATGTCGGCCTGCGCCTGTTCGAAGGTCAAATCGGGCTTGATTCGTGCTAAAACCTGGAGGCCATGCTGCTCACGGCGGATCAGGTTCTCCGGGGTGAACCCCAACGGCGCCCACAGTTCCGCACCAAAAGATTCGAATCCGGCGGGCATGACCCCCACTACCTCATGGCTGAGGCCGTTGATGTTCAGCCGCCGCCCGACCACGCCGGGGTCGGCACCAAAACCGCGTCTCCACAGGCTGTGGCTGAGCACAACCACCTGGTTCTGTCCTGGGTCGGCGTCGGTCGGCAGAAAGGCGCGTCCCAACGCAGGTTGCACACCGAGCAGCGGGAAAAAAGCCGGCGTCACAAAAGAGCCCTCGATTCGCTGGGGATCATCACCGAACTTCAGGTTGAAGCTGCCTCCGGTGCTGAGCCCGGCGACGTGAGAGAAACACCGGTTTTGCGTTTCGAGATCTCTCAGTTCGGGTGCCGAGATCGCGTTTTGATTGTCTGGCAACCCGATGCCGGCGAAGTGTCCCCAAACCCAGACAAGTTGATCCGGCCGCGGGTAGGGTAGCGGCCGTAACACGACCGAGTCAACCACGCTGAAGATAGCCGTGTTAGCCCCGATGCCCAGAGCGAGCGTGACCACCGTGACGAGGGTGAAGCCAGGACTCTTCCGCAACTGGCGGAAGGCGAAACGAACGTCGGAGAGTGTTCCCTCGCCCAAGCTCGCGCCGCGCGTGTCCCGGCATTCCTCGCGAATGCGCTGGAGATTTCCGAATCCCTTCCGCGCCTCGCACGCCGTGTCTTCCGGCGCCATGCCGGCGGCGATGTTCTGTTGCGTGCGCTGCTCGAGGTGGAAGCGCAGTTCCTCGTTCGTCTCCCGTTTCGCCCCGGGCCGCTGCCAAAGCGAGCGGATCTTCGACCAATTGGTTCTTAGGATTTTCATGTTTCACGCATCACGTTTCACGTATCACGTTTCACGTTCATTCGCATCTCAACGCCTCCATCGGGTTCACCCAGATCGCGCGCCAGGTGGGCACCCAGCACGCCAGCACGGCGACGCACAACAATACCAGCGTGACCGCCGCAAGGATGACCGGCTCAAACGGGCTGACGCCAAAAAGCAGATTGCGGGTGATGGCCGACGCCATGAAAGCGCCGACCAGACCGATGCCCAGGCCGATGGCCGAGAGCCGCAGCCCCTGGCGGATCACCAGCCACAGGATTTCCCCGCGCTGCGCGCCGAGCGCCAGCCTCACGCCGAGCTCCTGCCGCCGCCCGTTCACCACATACGAAAAGACGCCGTAAATGCCGCAGGCCGCCATGACCAGCGCGACGGCCGAGAAGATTCCGAACAAGGACGCCGCCAGCCGCCGGCTCCACATGGATTGGTTGAGGCGCTCTTCCATCGTCACCACGCCGAACACCGGCACCTCGGGATCTTGCTCCCGAACTAATGCCCGGATCGAGGGAACGAGGCTCGCTGGCTCCACCGAACTGCGCGTGACAAACGCCAGGTGCGGCACGGGGCTCTGGACAAAGGGGATGTAAACGCCGGGCCTAACCGGCTGATCCAGGCCGTAATGCTTCACGTCACGCGCCAGCCCGATCACCGTTATCCAAGGGTTGTTCTGGCCTTCGTGACGGATGCGCTTGCCGACGGCTTCCACCGCCTCCTGGCCGGGCCAGAATTGCTTGGCGAAGGTCTCGTTCACGATCACCGCCATTGACCCTTCGCTGACGCCGTCCTGATCGGTGAAAGCGCGTCCTGCCTGGATCGGGATTCGCATCGTCTCGAAATAGCCGGGAAACGTGACGCGCTTCAGCACGACCGGGTTGGGTTCGCCCGGCACCTTGGGCGGCGCGTTTTCGGCGACGAAAAAATTGCCCCAGTGCCCGCTCAAGGGCGCCGCCGTGATCGCGCTCGCGGACTCGACGCCGGGCAAAGCGAGCACCCGTTCCAGATGGTCCTTGAAGAAAGCCTTCCGTTCTTCATCGGACCGGTATCGGGTGTCCGGCAGGGCGATGTCGTAAACGAGCACGTGATCCGAGCGGAATCCGGGGTCCACGCCCTGGAGCCGGCGGAAGGTTTGGTAGAGCAATCCCGCCTGCACCATCACCACGAGGGTCAACGCCATCTCGGCCGCCACCAGCGTGTTCAGGCTTCGCCGTCCGCCACGGGCGGTTGTGGATTGATGTCCTGAAGATTGCACGACGCCACGCAAATCGAGTTTCAACGCGGAACGAATCACCGGCAACGAGCCCAGCAGCGCCGCGCCCGCGACCATCAGGCCCGCGAACAACCACACGCGCCAGTCGGCGTCGAACGACACCCAGCGCGGCGGTTGTTCGGGCAGGTGGGCCAGCAAGGTTTTCAGTCCCGCATTGCCAAGCGCCATCCCGATCAGCCCGCCCAGCGCGGCCAGCAGCAGGCTCTCCACCACGATCAGCCGGGCCACCCGCCAGCGTGTCGCCCCCAGCGACAGCCGCAGGCCCAGCTCGCGTCCGCGCGCCAACCCGCGCGCCAGCATCAGCGCCGCCACATTCCCGCAGGCGATCACCAGTACCATCGCCACCGCTAAGAGCAACAAGCGGAGAAGCAGCCGCGCATCGCCAAAGTAACGGTCCGTGAGCGTGGTCAGCCGGGGCGAGGTGTTTTCGTTGGCCCGTTTTTCCGCCACCAGCCCCTGGTGAACGCGTTGCAAATCTTCCAGTGCCAGCGCTAGCGAGACGCCTGGCTTCAGCCGGCCCAATCCGCTCAGGTGCCAGCCTTGTTGCTTGCCAGTGTCGTAGGCCAGCGGCACCCAATAATCGCCTGGCACCAGAACACCTTTGTCCGGCGGCAACACGCCCACCACCGTCCAGGCTTCCTGGCTCAGTTGCAGGATTTGCCCCACGATGTCCGTGCGCCCGCCGAAACGCCGCTGCCAGATACCGTGGGAAAGCAGGAGCACTTTGGGCCCGCCCACACGGTCTTCCTCCGGCAGGAATCCCCGGCCGAGAACAGGCTGGATTTTCAGCACCGCGAGCATGTCGTGCGAGACGCGCGCGCCATTGGCCCACTCGGCGTTGCCCTCGTGGACGAGAACGTGCCGGATGCCTTCCCAGGCGGCCATCGCCTCGAACGATTGGTTCAACTCGCGCCAGCCGGAAAACTCCGAGAACGACAGGCCGGTGGTTTCGAGGTTCCAGCGTGGCGCCCGCTCATTCAGGTCCACCAGCCGGTCCGGCTCGACGAAGGGAAACGGACGCAGATAGAGGGAATTGTAGGCCGTGAAGATCACGATGTTGCCGGCGACACCCAAAGCCAGCGTCAGGATGGTGATCGCGGCGAAGCCGGGCATCTTCGCGAGGATCCGCGCGCCGAACCGGATATCCTGAAGCGTTGTCCCGCCGAGGCTTGCGCCGCGCGCCTCGCAGCATTCTTCGCGAAGGCACTGAATGTTGCCGAACCGCCTCCGCGCCTCGCGCGCCGCTTCCTTCGGCGTCATGCCAGTAGTGATATTTTCAGCGGTGCGCTGCCCGAGGTAGAAGCGCCGTTCCTCGTCCGTCTCCCGCTTCACCCCGCGCCGTTGCCAGAACGAGCGGAGTCTCAACAAGTCGGTTCGCAATGTTTTCACGTTTTACGCATCACGTTTCACGGTTCATTCGCACCTCAATGCGACCATCGGATGCATCCGCGCGGCGCGCCGCGCAGGCAGCCAACAGGCCAGCAGCGCGATCCCGAGCAGCAAGAGTGAGACCACGATGATCGTGAGGGGATCGTTTGGTGTGACGCCGAAAAGGAGGTTCCCCAAGACGCGCGTCAGAGCCAACGCAACGACAAGGCCGAGGACGATGCCTGCCAGGGCGAGTTTCAGACCCGCCCGAACCACCAATCCGAGCACGTTACCGCGGTGCGCCCCGAGCGCCATCCGGATGCCGATCTCATGAGTGCGCTGACCAACCGAGAAGGCGACCACACCATAGAGGCCCACCGTCGCCATCACCAAGGCCACCGCGGCAAACAAACCCAGCAGCAGCATGTTGGTCTTGCGCGGAGCAATCGTGCCCGTCAATCGTTGCTCCATCGTCAGCAACGCAAAACCTCGCTGGTTTTCGTCCACCTGCCGGACGGTGCGGCGGACCGAATCGGCAAGCGCCAGCGGATCGTCGCGCGTGCGCAGGGCGAACGTCATCCAGGGCGGGCCCACCTGCAGGTAGGACAGATAAACCTGAGGGGGAGCGTCTTGCTCCGGACCGTGCAGTTTGGTGTCCTCCACCACGCCAACGATGGTCTTCCACTCCATCTTTTCTACCTGGGGGAGGAAGACCAAGATCCGCTTCCCGATCGGATTCTCGTCTGGAAAATGCCGCCGCGCCACGCTCTCGTTGACGACGACCGCTTCCGGCGCGCCCTCTCGGTCGAGATCGGATAGGGCGCGCCCGTGCCGCACCGGGATTCCCAAAGCACGGAAGTAATCTCCGTTTACCACCGGGCAGGCGACGATGGAATCTGTTGGCGACTGCGGCCGTCCTTCGATCAGCAGGGTGGAGGACACGCCATATCCGATCAAGGGCATGGCGGTATTCGCACCGACCGTCTCCACGCCCGCAAGGCCGCGGAGGCTCGTGATCATGCGCTCACAGTAGTCGGCCCGCGAGCGCGGATTGGGAAACCGGGCCGGGTCTGCGTTGAGGGTAAACGTCAGCAGTCGCTCCGGTTGATAGCCGAGGTCCACCACCGATAACCGGAAGAAACTGTGAGCCAACAAACCCGCGCCGCATACGAGCACCATGGCCATGGCCATCTCTAGGACCACAAGGCTATGGCGTAGACGATTCGCCCGACGTCCGCCGGTCACGCTGCTCGCGCCCTCCTTCAGGTCATCGGCCAGGCATGGTTGCGAAACGGTCAGGGCCGGGGCCAGGCCACAAAGCGAGCCGGCGAGAAGCGTCACCACCAAAGTGAACCCTAACACCCGGGCATCGAAGACCACGGGCTGCAGTCCTGGGAGACTGGCAGTGTAAGCACCCAACGCGACAATAATCCCTTGGGCCAAGAGGCCACCTCCCATAGTTCCCAGCAACGCTAGCAGAACGCTTTCGGCCAGCAGTTGCCGGACCAACCGCCAACGACCCGCGCCCAACACTGCGCGCACCGCCATCTCCCTCCGGCGCGCCGCCGACCGCGCCAGCAGCAGATTGGCAATGTTTGCGCACGCAATCAGCGGAACCAGCCCGACCGCGCCCAGAAAGACCAGCAACTTGAGCTTGACCTTGCGAACGATCTGTCCCTGGAAACCGGCCAGCACGACGCGGCTGTTGTCGTCGGCGTTGCGGATGCGTTGATAGACGTTGTCCAACGCGGCTTGGGCTTGCGTTAGGAATACGCCCGGTTGCAGCCGGCCAAGAGCCTTGCGATTGAGTAATAATCCCTCTGCGCCGGTTTTATCGTTAGCGGCCAGCGGCACATACACATCCAGGTCCGCGATGAACCTGAAAGAGGCGGGCAGCACGCCAACAATGGTGAAGGGGCGGCGATTGAGCGTCACGGACCGGCCGATGATTTGTGCGTCGCTTTGAAAGCATCGTTGCCATGTGGCATGACTCAGGATCGCCACCGGGGCGGCGCCGGGTTGGTTTTCTTCGGGCAGAAAGTTGCGTCCCATGGCCAGACGAACTCCCAGCAGTGTCAGGAAGGAGTCCGAAACCAGGCCAGTATGAAGCTGCGACGCGGCTTCGATGCCGCTTAAGCTCGACTCCCCAACCGCATACGAGGCCAAATGCGAAAGCACTTGAGTCTCATCTTGCAGGATCTCCAATTCTCTCCCGCCCAACCAGTCGTCGAGCTGGATGCCCGCGGATGTCTGATCGCGGTTTTGCCTGCAGATCTGCACCAATCGGTCCGGGTCGGGGTAGGGCAGCGGACGAAGGAGCACGGCGTTTACCACGGCGAAAATCCCGATGTTCGCTCCGATGCCCAACGCCAAGGTCAAGACCGCCATGAGCGCGAATCCAGTATTCTTCCGTAGCATCCGCAAACCAAAACGGACGTCCTGCCACATCGCCTCGCCGAGGCTGGCGCTTCGTCTCGTGCGCTGTTTGAAGTGGAAGGGCGATTTCTTGCCGATCTTGCGCTTCACCCCGCGCCGTTGCCAGAAGGAGCGGAGTCTCAACAAGTTGGTTCGGAGTGTTTTCACGTTTTACGCATCAGGTTCAAGGTTCATTCACATCTCAACGCCACCATCGGGTCCACCCGGGCGGCCCGGCGCGCAGGGAACCACGCCGCAAGCGTGGCAACCAGGAGCAATAGCATCGCTGCACCCCCGATCGCCAACGGATCCGTCGGCGCGACGCCATAAAGCTGGCTCTGGATAAACCTGGACAGGGCGAGGGCGGTGGGAATGCCGAGGGCAACGCCGATTGCGCCAAGCACATAGGCTTCACGCAAGATAGGCCAAGCCACGTTTCGGCGTGTCGCCCCCAACGCCGTGCGAATGCCAATTTCACGGGTGCGCCGGGCTACGTTGTAAGCCAGAAGACCGTAAAGCCCAATGCACGAGAGCAGCACGGCCAGTAAGCCCAGCGCGCCGCAGAGTGACGCGAACAATCGCTCCTGGGCAATGCTCTTGTCGCGCATGGCCTTCTGCGTCGTGATACCCGCCAGCGGCACCAGGGGATCCACGGCCGCGACCGCCTTTCGCACCGCGGGCACAATTGACAAGGGGGGCAGCGCAGTACGCACCGCAAAACAGGCAAAACTGATGGAATCCTGGCGAAACGAGAAATACACGGTGGGCGGGATTTCATCCTTGATACCCGTGTATTTGGTGTCCCGGCACACGCCAACGATCTGCCACTCGAAATCATCCTTCGTCCTCAGAATCTGGCCGAGGGGATTCATTTCCGGGAAGAATTTTCGGGCGAAAGCCTCGTTCACCACAACCACTTTGGACGCTCCGTCGGCATCGCTGGAGCTTAATTCGCGCCCAAGCAACACCGGAATCCCCATCGTCGCGAAGAAGGTCTCACTCACGGTGTGCTTGTAGGCATGCGGTTCGATTCCAGAAGCCTGGTTCGGCAATGTGAAAAAAGAGCCACCCGACATGCCCCCGCTGAGCAATGGATTTTGCGTCAGTGTCACAGACCGCACTCCGGGAATCGCCGCCAGAGACTGCTGGGCACGGTGGTAGAATCCGGCTGATTTTGAACCGCGATAGCCGGCAGTGCGCGGGCTGACTCGGAACAGCAGCAGGTTCTCAGTGGCAAACCCGGGGTTAATCCCGACAAGGTTCACCAGCGTTCGAATGTAGAGGCCCGCACCGGCCAGGAGCAGGACGGAAAGGGCGACTTGTGCCACCACCAATGCTCTGCCCATTCGCAAACGCGGCGCACCCAGCGAGGCGCGCTCCTTCAGCCCGGCCACCGGATCGCTTCGTCCGGCCCGCAGGGCCGCGAGCAGACCCGACAACAGCGCCGTCAGCAATGCCGTGCCCAAAGCGAACCCAAGCACCGCCAAATTGAGTGACGTGTCAAAATGAAAGTCGTCCAGCGAACCGGCCAACAACCGAGCAATCACATTCTTGCCCCAGACAGCCACTAAAACGCCGAGCGCCCCGCCCCACAATGCAAGGAGCGCGCTCTCGGTGAGGGATTGCCGAACCAGCCGCCAGCGTCCAGCGCCTATGGCTGCACGCACGGCATACTCGTGCTGCTGGACTGCACCGCGAGCCAGAAGCAGACCTGCGAGATTCGCGCAAGCCACCAGCACCACCACACCGATGATGCCCAGCAGCAGCAGCAGCGGTTTGCGGTAATAGTTACGCTGATAGGAGACGCCGGCCCGCCCATCGGTCAGCAGCATCTTGGCCTCCTTCATGACCGTTTCCACTTCACGGGCAAAGGCGACATTGAGGGCCGATCGGACTTGCGCGTCACTCACCCCAGGCTTCTTCCGGCCCATCATTTTCACGAACCAACGATCTGGCGCCGTCAGAGACCAGCTTGAAAGAAGCTGCGGTTGGGCGGACATCGGCACGTAAAACTCCGTCCGATCACCGGCCGCCATACCGGGGAATGGGTTTGGCAACACGCCCACAATCGCAAAGGGATTGCCGTTCAGCGTGACCACTTGTCCAAGCGCGGCCGGATCGAGATTGAACTCCCGTTGCCACCACTCGTAGGTGATCACGATCGCGGGTGCGGCCCCGCTTGCCTCGTCCTCCGGACCCAAAAGACGCCCCAGCAACGGACGCACGCCCAGACCGGAGAAGAGGTTGTCCGTAACCATCAGGCCCGCGGCGGCGAACGGTTCGTGCCGGGCGCGTGCGGTAATACCCAGTTCATGGAGTTCGGTAAATCCGAAGAGATCCGCCTGGGCAGCGCATTGCTCGCGCACGCTGCGAAAGACCGGATATGACAGGGCGTCCGCAGTCACGTGTCCGGCAGCGTCGCCTTCCTGAGCGCCCATGAAGTTCCCGATCTTCGGGTTGGTTCCGGACCATTTGATTACGATGAGTTCCTGCGGGTTTGGCACCGGCAACGAACGGAGCAGAACGGCGTGGACCAGCGCGAAAACTGCCGTGGCGGCCCCGATGCCGAGGGCCAGCGAAATCACCGCCACACCGGTGAACAGGGGGCTCTTACGCAGCATCCGCAAACCGTAACGAAGGTCTTGAATCAATGTGTCCATGGTTTTCCCGGATTAGATTTCCATTTCTAATTTCCAGCTCGTCCCTTGTCACCCCTCATTGCGCAGCGCCATCATTGGGTCCACCCGGGACGCGCGGCGAGCCGGCACCCAGCAAGCAACCAGAGCGACCGCCGCGAGTATCAGAGGGATGACGGCAAAGGTAAGCGGATCGGTGGCTTTCACGGAGTAGAGCTGGCTTGACAAATATCGCGTCAGGGCATACGCCCCGGCGAGTCCCATCGCGATGCCCATCAGCGTCAGCCGCAGCCCGCCGCAAATGATGAGACCAAGCACCTCGCTCTTTTGCGCGCCCAACGCCATCCGTACGCCAATCTCGCGACGGCGTTGTGTCACCGCATGCGACATCACGCCGTAGATGCCCACGACGGCGAGCAGCAGCGCCACTGCCGCAAAGCTGCCCAGCAAAACGATGCTCAGCCGCCGCGAGGTTGTGGCGTTCGCCAGCCGCTGCTCCATCGTCATCACGTTGTGGATCGGCTGGTTCGGTTCGATCTCCGCCATCACCGCCCGCACGGCAGAGATGATTTGGGCCGGTTCTCCTGATGTGCGAATGACGAAGCTTGTTCCGTCTTCGACATCATCCAGGACCGGGTTAAACACCTCCAACATCACGTCTCCCGCCAATCCGCTCTGCCGCACATCGCCGACGACCCCCACCACCGTCTGCCAGTGCGCCCCGGCGGTCCCTCCCAGGAGGTGGATTCGTTTGCCGACGGCGCTTTCGCCGGGGAAGTGATGTTTCTCAAACGCCTCGTTGACGATCACTACTCCCGCAGTGGGGCGCGCGTCCTGGGGAGTGAACGCCCGTCCCTTCTTCACGGGAATACCCATCGCGTTGAAGTAATCGTGGGTCACTGTCGGCCTTGAAGCCGGCCTTACCTTCAACTCGCCCCGCCTCAGCTTGTTCACGTCGATCGGTGGCCGGCCATCGATCTCTGCCAAGGAGATGCGCGTGAAGGGAGTGAGCGGCAAAGAGTCCGTGGCGGCGGCGGCCTGCACACCAGGTAGCGCTCTCAATCGCTCGATGACTCGACGAATGAAGTTGATTTTCTGGGCCGAAGATTTCCCTTCCGTCAGAGCCGCCTGGAACGTCAAAACGCCATCGGCCCGGAAACCGGGATTAACCTCCATGAGTCGCGAAAAGCTCTTGAGCAACAGCCCGGCGCCGATAAGAAGCACCAGCGCCAGCGCCAGCTCCGAGACGACCAGAAATTGCCGGAGACGGTTGCGCTGCCCGCCCGTGTCGCTGCGGTGTTCCTCCTTGAGCGCGGCGTTGACGTCCGTGCGCCAGGTTTGAAACGCCGGCGCGAGACCGAACGCCAGGCCAGTGATCACCGACACGCCGAACGTGAACGCCAGCACCCAGGCATCGATGCCAATCCCGTGCATCGCCGGCAGCCGGCTGGAGGCGCTCCAGTGTCCGAGCGCTTGGACGCCCAGGAACGCCAGCAACAATCCCAAGCCGCCGCCGGCCAGGGAAAGCATCACGCCCTCCGTCAACAACTGGCGAACCACCCGCAGCCGTCCGGCTCCGAGCGCGGCCCGGACAGCCATTTCCTTTTGCCGTGCGGCCGCACGAGCGAGCAAGAGGTTGCCGACATTCGCGCAGGCGATCAGCAAAACCAACGCGACCGCGCCCAGCAACACGAGCAACGGTCCTTTCACCTCGCCGACGACCTGCTCGTGCAGGCCGACCAACGTCAGGGCACTCTCGCCGGGACCACCTTCGCCGTCCTCGCCGCGGCCCCGAGTCGCCGTGGGTCCATTCGGTTGAACACGCTGCGCGATGGTTTGCAGCTCGGTTTGCGCCTGCTCCAGCGTCACGCCGGGTTTCAATCGGGCAATGGCTTTCAGAAGCCACGCGCCTTCACCAAACTTCCCAAAGGTTCCCCCTCCTCCTGCGCCCGTTTCACCAAGCGCCAGCGGAGTCCAAAGTTGAAATGGTTCGGGATACTGAAAGCCCGCCGGAAGAATGCCCACGACGGCGTAGCTTTGCTCGTTCAACGTGATCGTCCGGCCCAGCATGCCCGGATCGCCGCCAAACCGGCTCTGCCAGAGGCCGTGTCCGAGAATGACCGCCTTGCGGCCATTGGGCGTGTCCTCTTCCGGGGTGAAGTTGCGTCCCATGGCCGGCAGGATGCCGAGCAATGGGAAAAAATCCGCCGTCACTGCGCAGGACACGATGCGTTCCGCCGTTCCGGCTCCGGTGAGAATCATGTCGCCGTCACTGTAGGCGGCGATGCGCGCCAGCGACCGGCTCTGGGCTTTGACTTCAAGGAACGTGGAGCTGCCAATGACGATGCTGAGATCGCCCGACCGGTCGGTGCCCAATTGCACCAGTTGGCCGGGTTTAGGATAGGGCAGCGGCCTGAGCAGGACGGCGTTAACCACGCTGAAGATGGCGGTGTTGGCCCCGATGCCGAGGGCGAGGGTGAGGACGACCACGGCGGTGAAGCCAGGGTTCTTCAGCAGTTGGCGAAAGGCAAATCTGACGTCTTGCATAGAGGAGAGAGATTAGGAGCGAGAGGCGAGGGACCGGCGCAAGGCGTTGGTCATCTTCTGCGCTTCTACGTAGACCCGCTTCACCAAAGTGAGGCTCTTTTGCCAAACGACCAAGTCTTTGTAGCTTCTGAGTTTCTCTTTCATCTTCGTCTTGTCTCTCGCCCCTCATCCCTCGTACCGCAGCGCCACCACCGGATCCACCCGGGCTGCGCGGCGGGCCGGCAGATAGCCGGCAATCAAAGCAATGGTCAGCACCCCGACAGCCCCAACTCCCAGGACTGCCAGGTTCAAAGGACTGACACCATACAGCATGTGTCTCAGCGCAAAGACGACATTAAAGGTGCCCAGAAGGCCTATCCCGATTCCCAATCCTCCAATACGCAAGGCTTGATGAAAAACCAGCAAGGTGATCGTCCGCCGCGGCGCCCCGAAGGCTAGACGAATCCCCATCTCGCGTGTTCTTTGGGCCACCTGATAGGACAGCACGCCATAGACGCCGGTCAGCGCCAAAAGCAGGGTCACGGCCATGAAGATATGGATCATGAGGGTGACGAATCGGCGTTGCGCCGTCGATTTCGCGAGGACTTGGTTCATGGTGCGTATGTCCGACAGGGGGAGGTCCGAGTCTAACCGGGCGATCTCCTGGCGCAGCAGGCTCACGAGCAGAGCGGGCTCGATTTCCGAGTGAACGATCAGTTTGGCAGCGGGCCTGGGTTCGACTTCGAACGCAAAATAAATTTCAGGCAACGGCTTCAATTCAGCCCCCTGCTGACAGACGTTCTCAACGACGCCCACAATGGAGCCCGACCACTCGGGCTTGGCATGGTTATGCCGCACCTGCCGACCCAGCACGTCTTGCCCCGGCCAGAACCGGTCCACAAAGGCGCGGTTGACCACAAGTTGTTGATTATTGGCCGTGCCAAACGGAGGTCGGAGGGTCCGGCCGGAGAGCAGCGGGATGCCCATCGCTTCGAAATACCCGGGCGAAATCCACGACGTTTCCACCAAGGGACGTTTGGCTGAGTGATCAAAGATCTCGCCATCCACCAGAACACCGCAGTTCCATCCTCCTTCAAGGGGAAGTTTGGTCGTTAAACCAACACGATTGACGCCGGGCAGTGCTTCGGCCTTTTCCGCCAGCTGACGCCAAAAGAGGATCCGGTTTTCCAGGGTTGCGTAGCGTTTGCCCCACAACTCAAGGTTGGCGGTGAGAACGCGTTCCCCCTCGAATCCTTTAGGCGTATGGAGCATCTTGCGATAGCTGGTGAACATGAGAATTGCCAGGTTGGCTAACAAGACGGCCACCGCCAATTGAGCTACCGCCAGCCGTGGCAGCAGACGCCAGCTTGCCGAGCCCCCAAAACCGCCGACTAAAGCGCCGCCCTTGAGGACCCCGATCGGCCGCGCGCGCGACACCGTCAGCGCTGGGATGAGCCCGGCAATCAGGGCGACGATCGCCGAAAGCAGCAGGCTGAACATCAACACCCAAATATCCATCCGAATGTTCCCGATCCGCTGAAGATCAACCGGCAGCAAAGCTCGCATCGACTCGATCGTTGTGGCGGCGAGGCCGACGCCCAATACTCCGCCAAGCAGGGCGAGCAACAAACTTTCCCACAGCCACTGCCGCACGATGTGCCCCCGCGACGCGCCTAACGCAAAGCGCACCGCCACCTCCGCTTGTCGGCCAGCCCCCTTGGCAAGTGACATGCCGGCAACGTTGGCGCAGGCAGCCAGCAGGACCAATCCCGTTGTGAATAACAAAAAGAGAAGCCGCCCCAAGATGCTGCCTCCGGCAGTGTGCGCCAGGAGGGGAACAGGCTGGAACGTCGTATCGGAGTGTGTTTGGGGATGAGCCCTTGCCACCCGAACACCGACCGTGTGCAGTTCTGCCACAGCACCGCGTAAGTCCTTCAAAAAAGATCCCTGTCGCTTTAACCGGCCTAATGCAAGATATTGGTTCCAATTACGGGAGGTTTCATCGCGGGAAACAACCAGGGGAGCGTATAGATCATAGGTGCCCCCACGATACCAAGGCGAAAGCAACTGAAAACCGGGCGGGGTAATGCCCACGACCTCGTGGGATTCACCATTGAGGATGATGGTTTGGCCAACGAGCTGGGGATCGCCGGAATAACGTTCCCGCCAGAGCTGGTGGGTCAAAACCACGACGCGACGCGAGGCGTCTTGTTCCTCCGCCTCGGTAAACCATCGTCCCAACGCAGGAGGGATTCCCATCGCAAGTAACGTACCCGCTGTGCAGCGAATGCCTTGAACCTGGACAGGATTGTTTCCGCCCAAGTTGAATCGCCAGGGAGCGTACAGCCCCAGGGCTTCAAAACAAGCGCTTTGTTCCCTAAGATCCAGGTAGTCCAGTCCCGACAGAGGCATGGTGTCCTTAATCTTGACATCGGATTTCCAGACATGCACAAGACGCAGTGGATCCGGATAGGGCAGCGGCTCGAGAACCAATGCCTTGAATGCACTGAATAGAGCGGTATTTGCTCCAATGCCAAGGGCAAGTGTCGCACTTGCCAGGACTGTGTAGCCCGGATTTTTCCGCAATTGGCGAAAGGCGAATCGAAGAGCGAGCATACCTTCACCCATCATACCTGAGCGCCACGATCGGATCAGCCTTGGCTGCGCGTCGAGCAGGAATCCAACAGGCTGCGAGGGCGATCCCGGTTAGAAACAGACTCACAGCGATAAAGGTGAACGGATCAACGGGGCTGACGCCGAAAAGCAATCCGCGCATCAGTGGAGTCGTTGCCAAAGCCACAATCAGGCCCATCCCGATCCCCAGACCGGACAGGATCAACCCCTGCCGCGCCACAAGCCAGAGGATGTCGCGCTGTTGCCCCCCCAGCGCCAGCCGGATGCCAAACTCTTGGGTGCGCCGGTTGATGATGTAGGAAAACACTCCATAAATGCCGCCCAACGCCATCAGCAAAGCCGTTCCGGCAAAGATGCCCAGAAGCGATGCCGTCAGCCGCCGGATCCAAAGGGATTGCGCCAGCTGCTCTTTCATGGTCACCACACCGAACACGGCCAGATCGGGATCGGTTTCACGCACCCGATCGCGAATCACCGGCACCAGAGCGGCGGGAGGGGTTACGCTGCGAAGAACGATGGACATGCCGCGATGCACGTCCTGGGCAAAGGGAATGTAAACTCCCGGAATCATGGGTTGATCGACACCGTAGTGTTTGACGTCGCGGACCACGCCGACAACAGTCATCCAGGGCGCGTTGGGATGTCGGTGGCTCATGCGTCGGCCGATGGGATCCTGGTTGGGCCAGAATCGTTGCGCGAAGATCTCATTCACGATCACCGCCCGCGCGCCGTCGCTCGAACCGTCCTGTTTATCGAAAGTGCGACCGGCAACCAGCGAGATCCCCATGGTTTCGAAGTATCCCGGAAAGGCGACCCGCTGGAGCACCACGGGATCCGGATCGTTCGGTCCCTTGGGCGGCGCGTCTTCAACCGTGTAGAAATTTCCCGAATGCCCGCTAAGGGGCGGAACATTGACCGCGCTGGCGGCGGTCACGCCGGGCAGAGCGCGCACGCGTTCGAGATGGTCCTCGAAAAAGGCCCGGACCGCCGCGCTCGAGTCGTATTTGGAGGCAGGCAGCGCGAGTTCATAGGCCAAGACATTTTCAGGGCGATAGCCCGGATCGGTCCGCTGCAACAGACGAAAGGCTTGCAGCAACAAGGCCTCCTGGGCCATCAGCACCAACGTCAGCGCCACCTCGCTGACAACCAGGGCGTGCATCGTCCGGCGTCGGCCGCTTGAGGTTGTTGATTGCTGGGGGGACGACTGCAGCGTTTCATGCAGGTCCATGCGCGCGGCGGACCGAATGACCGGCCAGGCCCCCAGAAACGCGGAGAGCAACATCATGCTCGCCGCAAACAACCCGGTTCGCCAATCGAAACCAAAGCACAGCCATCGTGGCGGTTGCTGTCTGATGCAACTCAGCAGCACCTGAAGTCCCCAATACCCCCCATAGATCCCCAACGCTCCCCCCGCTCCCGCCAGGATCACGCTTTCGATCCCAATCAATCCCGCGATCCGTCGAGATGAAGCTCCCAGGGATATCCGCAGACCAAGCTCCCGGGACCGGGCCAATCCGCGTGCCAGCATCAGAGCCGCCACGTTGCTGCACGCAATCAGCAGCACCACGCCCACGGCCCCGAGCAAAACCCGAATCACCAGTCGGGCCCCACCGAAAAACCTTTCGCTCAGGGGTGTGAGCTTTGGAAAAGTATTCTCGTTGGCCCGTTGGTCTGCTTTCAGGTTCTGGTGGACCCGGGCCAAGTCCTCCCGCGCCATGTTTAACGTCATTCCTTTCCGCAACCGCCCGACCCCATGCAGGAACCACCCTTGATGCACCCGCGGATCAGCGGCCAGAGGCACCCAAAGATCCGCTTCGACCAGCAGGTCCTTGTCCGGCGGCAATACTCCCACGATCATGCACGGTTCATGATTCAACTTCAGGGTCTGCCCCAGCACGTCCTTGCGTCCCCCAAATTGCCGCACCCAATACCCATTCCCCAACAAGGCGACTTTGGCGCCCCCAGGACGGTCTTCCTCCGCCGTGAAGGACCGCCCCAAGACAGGCTTGATCCCCAAAACAGATGTTATCTCGTGCGTCACCCGCCCGCCTCGAACACGATCGACGGATCCGTCGAACGCAATATTGTAGTTTTCGTAAACCCACGCCGCCATGCCGTCAAACGAACGGTTCAGCTCCCGCCACCCCGCAAATTCCCGATAAGACAAGCCGGTGTACTCCAGATTCCAGCGCGGGGCCGTCTCATCCAAGTCCACCAACCTATCCGCATCGACAAATGGAAACGGACGCAGATAGAACGCATTGAAAAAACTAAATATGACAATATTTGCGGCAATGCCCAGCGCCAGCGTCAAGACCGCTACCGCCGTGAAACCCGGGTTTTTGCGCAATTGTCGCAAAACGTATGGGATATCACTTATCATAATGATCGATTCGTTTCCCATGCCTTCCAGACGTGTCCAACGCATGTCCCGTGCCATGGCAAGTGTTGGGGTGTGAGTTCAGTTTCAAACCAGCCAAGCTCCCAGCGAAATTCCTATCGTAATAATCTCTTTATTAATAAGATACGTTATTATGTCAACTTTGGATGTTGATGGAGATGGCTGCAGGGAATGGAGGGACGAGTCAGCGGTTCATGCCCCAGGATTTCGGAAGCTGTTCGTCTATGGGAATTCGCAGTCCCACTATTGGGAAACCGGAAAAAATCGGCGGGGTAACCTTGCCAATGGGAGTGCGAGTCAAGAGGTAAGAGCTATCCCCAGGGGAGGATCGCTTTGGGATTAGTGTGGTGTTGATGGACCGGTCGTAGGTTTCTGCGATTGACGCTTTGAGCGGTGGGGGGAATGGGGCTGTGGTTGTGAAACAAGCAGGAAATCGACCTGTTTCTTAAAGGGATCGACTCGGTGGACCTGGACTTGGATAGGGTCGCCGAGGCGGAGGACACGTCGAAAGCGGCGCCCCACCAACTGATTTCGTCTGGAATCGAATTGGAAGAAATCGTCTTCGAGGCTGGAGAGGTGCACCAGACCTCCGAGGGCAATTTCCGGCACATTAACGAAAAAGCCGAAATTGCGCACGTCGGTAATCAGGGCGGAATAACGCTGGGGTTGGCCGGAACGAAGCTGGGCCTTCAGGAAGGCAAACAGTTTGGTTTCTTTGCTGTCGCGTTCGGCATCGGCGGAATTGCGTTCGGTGATTGAGAGGTGTTCGGCGGTCTGTTTGAGGGCCGAAACCGGCAGGCCGGTATTTTGAAACAAAGTGCGATGGACAATGAGGTCGGCGTAACGGCGGATGGGAGAGGTGAAGTGGGTGTATTTGGCTTTTGCCAGGCCGTAATGGCCGAGGGGTTCCACAGCGTAGCGGGCACGCATGAGAGATTTGAGAAAACCGATTTTCAGGGCAGGCCCGATGGGCAAACGTCCAAGCCGGTGCAACAGCTTCTGGACTTCTTCCCGCCGGCTGAGGTTTCCGCAAGGGATTTGGTGGCTCAACACTTCCTCCCGGAATTCGCGCAGGCGTTCGTCCTCCGGCTGCTCATGAATCCGGTGGATCGTCGGTCGTCGCAGGTCGAGAAGGCGTGTGGCGACCGCTTCATTCGCCAGCAGCATGAATTCCTCGATCAGCTGATGCGATGCGTCATTCACGACGGTCTCGATGCGCGCCACGCGTCCGCGTTCGTCCAGGTGGATTTTTGACTCGGGGAAATCCAGATCGAGGGAGCCGGCCTGAAAACGGCGGCGGCGGACGCGTTGAGCGAGTTGATGGGCGTGATGCAGCATCTGATCGAGAGGCTCATCGGGTTTGCGCTGGAGGATCGACATGACCTCCGGGTATGAAAATCGGCGTTGTGAATGAATGACTGCGGAGTAAAACCGCGATTGCAGCAAGCGACCATCGTCTGCCAGGAGGCACTCCACGCACTTGGTGAGGCGGTCCACGCCTGGCTGGAGCGAACAAAGCTCGTTGCTTAAGGCCTCGGGAAGCATGGGGATAACCCGGTCGACCAGGTAGGTGGAGTTGCCGCGCTCGCGCGCCTCGCGATCCAGGGCCGTGTCGGGCTTCACATAATGCGAGACGTCCGCGATGTGGATCCAAAGCCGCCAACGACGGGCGTCCACCCGCTCCAAACAGAAAGCATCGTCAAAATCCTTGGCATCCTCTGGATCAATGGTGATGACCGGGTGATGACGGCAGTCGGCGCGGCCGGCACGATCATGGGAGCCCACCGCATGGCCCGCCAGCCGGGCCTGCTGCAGGACGGTCTTTGGAAAACGGAGCGGAAGACCATGATGGCGCAAAACCGAAAGCATATCGACTCCTTGGGCATTGGGGGATCCCAGGATTTCGACAATGCGGCCTTCGGGATTGGTGTGACGCGATTCCCAACCGCGCAGTTCCACGACGACTTTGTCGCCGACTCGAGCCAGCTTGAAGGCGCCCTCGGGCGGGGGCACGTAGACATCGTGCGCATAACGGGGATCGTCGGGCACGACGTAATGAAACTGACGGCTCCGCTGCAGGGTCCCCACGATCCGGCTGCGATAACGTTCCAGAACTCGAACCACCGCGCCGGTGTTCTCGTCGCCCGGGCGGCGCGGAGTTTTGGGTCTTGCATCCCGTCTCACCAGCACACGATCCTCGTGCAAGGCTGTTGCGGTGGCGTTTTCCGGGATCATGATCTCCTTCAAAGAGGGATCGTCAGGCTGGAGGTATCCCTTGCCCCAGCGGTTCATCCGAATCCGGCCGGGAATCAGATCAGCCTCTCGCGGCTGAATAAAACGATGACCTTTGATCCGGGCAACCCGGCCAGACTCTTCCAGAGAACGCAGAACTCGAAGGATCTCGGATTGGCGAGAGGCGGGCAGGCGCAACTGCCGCAGGATGTCGACAACACTTAGCGGCAAGTTTCCAGGCCGCTCCAGCAGGCTGATGATCTTCTGTTCCATTGAATCGCGTTGACTGATCCGCGCCGAGGCGCCGGTTCTTCCTCATCCTCCACCCGCGCCTTCTTTCTGGCAAGGATCGATCCGCGCAAGACGGAAATGCATCCAAAGGCTTGAATTCTGTCTCGAGTAGGTTTTAATTAGCTTCATGATCCATGGCTTGGAACATTGGCCTACGCGGTTGCCAATCCGCCAGTGTCACTCCGAAGACGACGGCTGCAGACACAATCGATGTCAGGAGATGACCTGTGGCTTCCGCCCCGGATGCGTTTCCGTCCAGAAACGCCATGGCGCAACTTTAACTTAACCGAGACATTCCCATGATGAAACAACGTGGAAATCCAGCGCCAGGAAGGCCTTCTCATATCGCCATCACGGCTTTTACCTTAATTGAACTTTTGGTGGTCATCGCGATTATTGCGATTCTGGCCGGGATGCTTCTTCCGGCCTTGGGCAAGGCCAAGGCCAAGGGACAAGGCATTTCCTGCATGAACAACTCGCGTCAGTTGATGCTGGCTTGGCGTTTATATGTCGAGGACAGCAACGATAATCTGCCGTTCGCCTACGTCGATGAGACTCCGTCCAACAAGAACTATAAATACGCCTGGGTCCACGGCATCCTCGATTTCAACAACGCCAACGCCCAGAACTGGGATTCCACAAATACCATCATGCAGGGCGCCATCTGGCCCTACGCCGGCGCCGCCGCGGCCATCTATAAGTGTCCGGCGGATCCCATCAGGGTCAAGCCAACGGCAGGTCCATATCGAGGCCAAAGCATCGCCCGGACGCGCAGCATGTCCATGAACTCCTGGATGGGGATGAATGAGGGGGTTCACACCTGGTTTGGAGGCACCGAGTTTCGCGCGTATCTCAAGTCCTCCGACATCGTGGATCCCGGCCCGTCCATGACTTGGGTTCTCGTCGACGAGCATCCGGACAGCATTAACGACGGATTCTTCTGTGTCGACATGCGCGGTTATCCCAACGCGGCCAGCGCCGCGCTCCCTGACTTCCCGGCCAGTTACCACAACAAAGCCTGTGGTTTCGCCTTTGCCGATGGCCATTCGGAAATCAAGAAATGGACGGATGCGCGCACCACCCCCCCCATCAGAAAGACCACAGTCCAAACCGTAAGCCAAGCCAATAACAAGGATGTGCTCTGGCTGTGGGAACACACAACCCGCAGAATCCGCTAAGGGTCTGTTCAAAAATAACTTCGGGTTATTTTTGAATAAACCCTAAGGCATATTCCCCACTCCGCCCATATTCAGCGTGACAGGAAGGTAATCTGGCGCCTGGATTAAGACGCTGCCAGGGTGGATTTCCGCCAGCGTGACAGCGATCGTGCCGCGAGAAAGCGCACAGTGGAAAGACTCTCCCTGTGTTAAGCGTTCGCCATTGATGATCGCGACGGGATTCGACTTCGTGTAGAGAATTCCCTCTAGCCTGGGCATCTCCTTCAAGGGAATTTGCTTCTTGACGGCAGTTGGCGTGCCTTGGTTGGTGGAATCCCGGCCGATGGCCCGGTCGACCCATCCCGAGCCAGTTCGGTCTTTAGCTCCTTCAATTAACTGTGGCCGGGTAAGTTGCGTGACATGGAGCCCTGGAATAAGCGGCTCGCCCTTGCGGTATTGATTGTAGAAAAATGCGCCGATTCCAACGATCACAATCCAGCGGAGAAACCGCCCCAGGAATCGACATGAACTAGCGGATGTTCCTGTCTTGATTGCAGCGGGGTTCCGACCGGTTGTATCAGCAATCACCATCGCAGCCGTCATGCAACAAAAAGTCGTCAAGTTACACATCCCCAAAATCTTCCAGGACTACGGCATCCTCAGGATGCATCCTGGTCTGCTTTCTCAGAGGAACCTGGCTCCTCGAGTATTTAAAGATGGAGGGGCTAGCACAAATCATGCCTTGCAGATGATTGAATTGGGTTTCAGCACAATGGATCAATCACCTAAGCTTCTCAAGACCATGATCTTCGTGCCGGTCGCGCGCTCGATTTCAAATCATGCCAGCTGATGAACAGCGGAGATTACACCCTTGTGGAGTATCCAGATTTGAGAATCTGTAGGTCTATCTTGATACACGGCCAGCGTTGTTGGGGTCAGATAGACTCACGGAGGGCTCCGATTTGGATTTTGTGACCGGTTATTGTCGATGGATTCTTCTCCTGTATATTTCTCTCGGCAAAAGCCCGGAATGAGGCCATATTGGCTTGGTCATAACGACATAACGATCACTCACAAACAGGAAACAGCTTATGGAAACCCATTTTGATAATATGGAACGCGCCCAAAACGAGGTCGCCCGTGAGCGGATCATGGAAGACTTAAAATCGCTGGCTCGTGATGCCGAGGAATTGCTTAAAGTCACAGCCGGTGACGTCAGTGAAAAAACCAAGGAAGCGCGATCAAAGCTCGCTTCAGCCCTGGAACGAGCCAAGGCGAGTTGTCAGCAAATGGAAGAACGCGCCTTGGCCAGCGCCAAAGACGCCGCCCGGAAAGCCGACATGGCGATAAGGTCACATCCCTATGAGTCGATCGGGCTGGCCTTTGGATTGGGTTTGTTGATTGGCGTCCTGGTTGGTCGCAAATAATCCATGCCGGATTCCGAACCCACAACAGGAGGATTAAGCGACACGGTCCGGCGGTTAGGCGACACCGTTCTCGGGTTGTTGCAGAACAGGTTGCAGCTTTTTTCCGTCGAACTCCAGGAGGAGAAGCATCGATGGATGCGTCTGGGGGTATGGTTCGGTGCTGTAGTCGCCTTATGCACGGTCGCGCTGGCCATGTTAGTGCTGACCCTTGCCGTGGTGGCATGGCAACTGGGACAAATCGTGGGGCTGATCGGACTGAGCCTGATTCTGCTGGCTGCAGCTGGAATTGCATACTGGCAATTCCACAAGCGGTTCAAACAGGGGCCAGCCCCTTTCTCAGCCACCCTTGACGAGTTTAAAAAGGACCGCGAATGGCTGCGAGGCCAAAAAATGAGCGAGCACGGTGCTCCGAAGTGATCTATGAACAAAGGATTTGGGAGTTCAAGGACACGGGATGACTTGGCACGACAAAAGGAATTGCTGCTGGCCGAAGCGGAGTTGCATCGATGTATTCTGGCTACCGAATTGCAGCGAATCCGGCATCCGCTGAACTGGCTGAAGTGGCATCGATCTCCCAGCCATTCCTGGCACAGGCTTCTGATTCTGGGAGCGCCGATTGCCGGCTTTCTATTATCACGCAGGCGATCAGGCATCGGATACTGGCTGGGCCGGGCTCTGGGCGGATTCAGAATCATCCGCGAGGTGTTGCAGTTAGTGGGTGCCAGCAAGGGACACGTTGCCGAACCCTCGAAGGATGTCCGGAGATCCGGCAAGGCTCATCAGCGAGGCTTCGAAACGGAAGGCTGAACATGATTCCTGTTCCGGTCCGGAGGGATTTGTGACAATCTGAAGGGCGTTCAATGTAACAGGATGATGTCCGGCTGCAGAGGAAGATGGCCTCACGGACATCGCCTAAAGCACAAAATGATGAATCAAAAACGACTGGTGGAAAAGGATTCGCCGCGCACGAAAGACGATCTGATCGTCATTGCCGGCGCGGGTGGATTTATCGCAGGCAACCTGGTGCTTTTTTTTAAAAAGAAGGGCTTCAAACGCATTCGCGCGGTGGACAAGAAGCCGCTGGCCGAATGGTATCTCCGCGTGCCCGGCGTGGAAAGCCTGAGCCTCGACTGCAGCCAGGAGGATAGTTGCCGACGGGTTTGCGAGGGAGCGGTTGAGGTCTATAATCTGGCCGCCGACATGGGGGGAATGGGGTTTATCGAACGTTTCCGCATCGAATGCCTCCGAAGCATTCTGATCAACACCCACATGATCGAGGCCGCCTATCGGGCTGGCGCGAAACGATACTTTTTTTCATCATCGGCCTGCGCCTACAACACCTTGCTGCAGCAGGATCCAAAAGTGCGGGCGCTGAAAGAGTCGGATGCCTATCCGGCCATGGCCGAGCGCGGGTATGGTTGGGAAAAGCTCATGAGCGAAATGTTCTGCGAGGAATACTGGCATGAGCGCGGTCTGAAGACATTCATGGCCCGTTTTCACAATGTGTATGGGCCGCATGGCACCTGGGATGGAGGTCGGGAAAAGGCCCCTGCGGCCATATGCCGAAAGGTCATTGAAGCTATCGACACCGGGAACGACACGATCGACATCTGGGGTGACGGGACGCAAACCCGCAGTTTTATGTATATCGATGACTGCGTGAAGGGCATTGATATGATCACGCACCACGATCCGTTGATTGCGACCCCGATCAATCTGGGATCGAGCGAATTGGTTTCCATCAACGAATTGGTGAGCAAGGTTGAAAAGATCGCGAGGATCAAGCTCAAACGGAAATATGATCTGGCGGCTCCTCGCGGTGTGGCGGGGCGCAACAGCGACAACACGTTCATAAAAAAGATCCTCGGCTGGGAACCCAGCACGACCCTGGATCGGGGGCTGTCCGCCACCTACCAATGGATCAAGCAACAGTACTATGCCCGCAAAGCCGGCCGGCGCGTTGTCGAGTAGACTCCTTATCTCTTTGAAGTGAACTCCGGAGTTTTGCCTGGTATGGCCCGGGTCATCGGGCGCATTCCGAACCGGCTGGCCCTTGCGGGCGGCTGGATCGATCAGCCGTTCGTTTCCCGTCATCATCCCAATCCGCCCGGTTCCATGGTGGTCGTTTCCCTCGAGCCCAATTTTCGAGTCATGGACCGCGCGGGTTGTGCCAGCGGCACCCGAGCTGTGGCCACAAAACTCTGGCACGGACGGCTGCCAAAACGGCCGCCCGTTGACTTGGTTCGGGAGCTTTACAGGGCCGAAAACCAGGGTAAATCAGAACCGAGTGGTTCCCAGGACATGATTGGCCTGGTCTATCCCGGTATCAGCCGGTTGGATTATGATTTCAACGCCAATGGGGGGATCTTTCCATCCCATATCGAGTCGTTGAACAACCCAGGTATCGCCCGCTGGTTGGAAAAGGTGCTGAACGTGCTCCCAATTGAATCCCGTCCGGAAGGCTATAATCCCCTCGGAAACAAACAGCTTTCACCCAAATGGATCGCTCGTCTGGGACAAACCGGCAAGGACTGCTTTGACGCCATTCGCCGCCAGGACCTCGATGCCCTTGGCGCTTCGCTCAACACATGCATGGTTTGCTGGGAAAAAATCCTGCCGCATACGATCCGTCACCCCGCCATCCGCCTCGATCTCAAGGCCCTGCTTCGAGTTTACCAACAGAACTACTCCGGCGCGATGTATTCGGGCTGCGGAGGCGGTTATTTGTTTGTAATCTCATCGTGCACTGTCCCAGGCGCTTTCCGCGTTAATGTCCGCATCGAAAACCCGCTGAAAGACCGCCCTTCGAAATAAGATGAATCGATCCGGAAAAACGGTGGTGGTCTGTGGCGGATTCGATGACCTGCGGGCGCATCACATGCGTTTCCTCGAGGAGGCATCCAGAATGGGTGAACTGACCGTGCTGCTCATGTCGGATGACACGCTCCAGGCCTTGTCCGGGCGCCCCCCGAAGTTCCCAATGGCCGAACGATTTTATTTCTTAAAGGCAATTCGTTATGTAAACCGGGTGGTCCCCGTATGGGGAGTCCTGGATCCCAGTGCTTTGCCAGAAATCCCTGGCCTGCGGCCCCAAGCCTGGATTGACCGCGAATGCGGCTTGAATGAGGCTCGCCAGAAGTTTTGCGCGGATCACGAACTGGACTATCATGTGCTGAGCAAAGAACAGCTGATGGATTTCCCGGAACCCAGCGGTCCGCCGCCCAATCCGGGGCGCCCAAAGGTGGTCGTGACGGGCTGTTATGACTGGTTCCATTCCGGCCATGTCCGGTTCTTTGAGGAAGCCAGCGCACACGGCGATCTCTACGTGATCGTGGGTCACGATGCCAACATCCGGCTTCTCAAGGGGGAAGGACATCCGATGCTGTCGCAGGAAGAACGAAGATACATGACTGGATCCATTCGCTACGTCACCCGGGCCATGATCTCCTCCGGTGAGGGCTGGCTCGATGCGGATCCCGAGATTCAAAAGCTGAAACCGGATCTCTACGTGGTCAATGAAGATGGCGACAAGGGTGGAAAACGCGAATACTGCGCCCAAAAAGGCATCCAATACCTGGTGTTAAAACGAAAACCCGCCCCAGGATTACCTCAACGTTCGAGCACGGTGTTGAGAGGTTTCTGAAATTAACAAACGAGCGGGCCGACTCGAGGACGGCCCCGCCCACCTCATTGCGTTCCGACATGGAACATGGCCCGGATAAGGGTCAGCGTCCCTGAGACGGCATCATTTCCAGGAGGGAATCCACCTTGGCCTTGAGCTCATCGGGCAACCGGGATCGTTG
>Ga0116154_10000211_pt1 | contig 85044 bp, 48 predicted proteins | sample AD_UKC030_MetaG_FD_89898 | JGI IMG/M metagenome (GOLD analysis project Ga0116154, IMG submission 89898) | Active sludge microbial communities of municipal wastewater-treating anaerobic digesters from USA - AD_UKC030_MetaG | ecosystem: Engineered > Bioreactor > Anaerobic > Digestate | place: USA... | reverse complement strand
GGGGCGCTGTTTTCGCAGAAATGGCCGCATGGCGAGGCGCGACGAAGGAAAATATCCCTGGCCGATCTTTGACTGAGGAGCAACGAAGCCAGGGGGCCATTTCTGCGAAAACCCTTCGGGCGGAGGCTCTTTTGCCCGGGGCCAGCCTTGGCTTGGACCTTACAGCCCCCATCGGGGATGCTCGGCCCAAGCCGCCTTGGCCCCAGCCAAAATCCCTCGCCGCAGTACCCCCTGTAATTTTCAAACAGGCTCTTAGAAACAATCCAGGCTTTGCACGACTGCCCGGACCCGGGGGATCTCGTGGGTTCGCAGCAGGTCGGTGCGGCCAAGGACGGCGAGCATCGCGTAATACGGCTCGGCGCACCGCACTTCCTCTCGGAAAAATTCGAAGGCATGGGGCAAGGCGTGGCAGACGGGAAAACCGAGCCGTCGCAGGCGAAATGTGTTCAGAAAGGTCCTCATCTGGAAGCGAATCCGGAGGGAACTGTCTTGTAGGTTCCGGTAGTAAAATCCAAGGCCGGGATCCAGGAAGATGCGGTGCAATCCGGCCCGCGCGGCCTTCTCCAATTCGCGAGAAAAAAACTCGAGCATCTGCTCGATCGGATCGGCGCCAAAGTTGAAATCCCCCACCTCTCGAACGTTGGGCCCTTGCACATAGCAAATGATCACGGCCGCCTGATGATCCGAGGCCAGCCGATACATCTCCTCATGGGTGGAGGGCCCTGTCAGATTGAGCACATGAGCCCCGGAGGCCAGGCAGGCGGCGGCCACGGCCGGTTCGTAGGTTTCCACTGAGATCCGAACCCCGGCGTCATGAAGGGCGCGGATGATGGGCAGCAGGCGGTCTTTCTGGCCTTGAGGATCAACCCGGGCCGCGTGGGCCAGGGTGGATTCGGCTCCGATATCGACCAGGTCGGCGCCTTGCGCCGTGAGAACGCGTCCCCGCCGAACAGCGCTCTCGACCGTGAGGCATACACTCTCTCGATACCAGGAGTCCGGAGACAAATTGATGACCCCCATGAGCGCCGGCCGCGAATTGAAGGCCAGAAAATGGCCGGCCACATCGAATTCTTTGACGTGAACAAGCAAGTCTTCCCTGTATTGGGCTGCCAGTTCGCATAAATAAGATAAGGTGAGCATGAGATAAGCGGTCAGGATGCGCCCTTGCGCCACACCGGCCTGACTCGCAGCATGCCACCCGGTCGGATTTCAGGCAAGCCCGGCAACAGTCTCAAATCCGCACGCAAGATGGCGCACGGTCCTTTGAGAGAGTCGTCCTCGAGGAGAACCCCCAATTGCCCGGCAAGGGAGCGGCGAATGGGTCAAAGAAACTGTCACAAAATCCTGGTGTTTATAGTGGAGATTAGTCCTCGAAAAACCTTCTTTGGCTAGAAGGACACGATCCAACTTCTGAAAGATTGGATCCCCCGACGGTGAATTTGGGGGAGGGCTCGGCGGGGCCGGCCGAGGGACGGTCGTAAAAAATCGATTTGATAATAATGGCTTGCCAGATTCGAGCGTTACCTCGACAAATGAACGCCAACACTTCGCCGACCTGGTTTCTAGGGACGGCGGAAAAGCTTGGTGTTCGATGTCTCTTGCGGCATGAGCATGTTTGATACAGCGATGGGAAGAGGAATCCTCGCGGCGGTCGTTCGCCGGGGATTGGCAATGATCTTAATGGGATGGATCGGGTCGGGATTTGTCCAGTTGCGCGCGGCGGGTGTGGTGACCAACGCCAGTTTTGCCAGCCTGGTCAAAGCGATGGAGGGAGGCGGGGTGGTGCAGCTGTCGTTCAATGGAACCATCCTTTTCGAATATGAGATCGATGTGGTCTTCGATACGGTTCTGAATGCCACCGGCAGACAGGTGATCTTCAGTGGCGACCAGAAGCGCCGGTTGTTCACGATTGCTCCGGGAACGGAACTGGGTTTGGGTAGCCTCACCCTGACGACGGGTTTGAGCACGCACGGGGGCGCTGTCTATAACAACGGCGGCGTGTTGCTCGCGACCAATTGCGTTTTCACCGGCAATCGGGCCGAGGGCACTGCGGGCGTCAATGGCAAGGCGGGCGCCGATCGCGTGGGCGAGGGAGGAGACGGCAAAGACGCAACGGCCGGAACCGAGGGGCGCGGGGGGGCCATTTACAATGGAGGAGAGGTCCGATTGTACTCGTGTCAGTTCAATGGAAACCAAGCTACCGGCGGGGATGGCGGGGCCGGTGGCAATGGGGGGAATGGAACCTGGCGGGGCGGCAATGGCGGTCACGGCGCTGACGGTGCTTCCGCCCTGGGGGGAGCCATCTATAACAAGGCATCCCTCTGGCTCACCCATTGCACGCTTTCCTCAAATACCGCTCAAGGGGGAGCGGGTGGAGAAGGCGGGACTAACGGTGTTGGCGTCGCCACAGCTTATGCGGGAGGCGGAGGTCATGGTGGCAACGCCTTGGGGGGCGCCATTTACAACGCCAAGGATCTTGTTGTCAACCAGAGCACTCTCACCGAGAACAAGGCTGCGGCGGGCAACGCCGCTAGCAGCGGGGGCTACCTCAACGAAGGCAGTGGGGGCGAAGAGGGGCCGGATGGAGGATGGGCGGCGGGTGGCGCTTTGGAAAACGTGAGCCAAGCTCAGATCGTTCAATGCACCTTCTACAACAATCAAGTCCAGGGCGGCGATGCCGGCGCGGGCGGCCGAGGGGTTATTGGCGGGGCTCAGGGAGGGGACGGCGGCCATGCTTACGGCGGCAGCCTCGATAATGCCGGCGGGATCTCCCTGACGAATTGCACCTTGGCATCCGGTCTTGCCGCCGGAGGAACCCCCGGACAATCCTCTGAGGTGCGAACCGGCCAGGAAACCGGCAAGCCGGGACAGGATCTCGGGAGCATTCTTTCAAACCGCGCGGGAACCTTTCGCCTCCAAAATACCATTGTCGCCTATGCGGAGTCGGGGAAAAACAGCCACGGAACTCTTACCGATCTGGGAGGTAATCTGAGCTCGGATGACAGCTGTCATTTCTCGAGTGGCACTAGCCGCAACTCTATCGATCCAAAACTGGGGCCCCTCAGCGATAATGGAGGCGACACCGAGACCATGGCCCTTCTGGCCGACAGCCCCGCCATTGACAAGGCCATCGCCATCGAGGCCTTGGAGGTCGACCAGCGCGACTCCCCTCGCCCCGAGGGCCTGGGCTATGACTCGGGGGCCTACGAGGCTTCCGTGTTCGCCATTTCCGGCCGTGTTCTCAGCGGCACCAATGGTGTCCCAGGCATCAAAATGACCTTGATTTCCACCAATACAACGCAGACCGCTGTCACCGATAGTCGCGGCATTTATCGGTTTTCCAATCTTTTGCCGGATGTGTATCGCGTCAGTCCTCCCCAGGAGGCGGGATACACTCCTCCTTACCGCATGATCCATCTCGACTGGTTGGAGACCAGCGCTGTCAACCAGGATTTTACCATCGTTCCAAGCCAGATCACCGATCTGCGGTGGGACGGTGAACGGGTCCTGGTTACCGCGCAGGGCATTCCAGGCGTCGCTTACCGCTTACAGGCATCCCCCGACTTGGCCCAGTGGACGACCGTGTCCACTGCCAAAGCCTCCGCCACGCCCGGGGAGATCCAATTTGTCGAGGAAGGTGTCCGGCAAAATCAGACGCGTTATTATCGTTTGGCAATGCCTTAATCGACCCCATTCAAACCTTATGGCTGTTTACCAGGAAGAACAACTCCGGGAGGTCTCGAAGCAGTTCCAGATCTACGGCGAAATCCTCCATGCCGAGACCTGCAAAATCGGACACATCAACGAGACCTACACCGCCACCTACGACCAGGGAGGAACGAAGGTTCGGTATGTCCATCAGAAGATCAACCGCTCCGTGTTCCACGATCCTCCGGCGGTGATGGAAAACATTGTCCGTGTGACAACCCATATTCGAAAGCGGTTGGTATCCCAAGGCGAAAAGGAAATCACTCGCAAGGCCTTGACCGTCGTTCCCACGCGAAAAGGCAAGCCGTTCTACCGGGATAGCGCCGGCGAGTACTGGCGGACGCTGGTTTTCGTCGAACGCACCCAGACTTTTGAGGCGGTCGAGTCCCCGGCCCAGGCCTACCAGGCCGGCTTTGCGTTCGGCCAGTTCCAAGCCCTGGTGTCCGATCTGAAAGGGGAACGATTGCACGATACCATCCCCGATTTTCACAATACCCGCAAACGGTTCAATGCCCTCCAGCAAGCCATCGCCGAGGATCGCATCAACCGCGCCATGCAGGCCCGCTCGGAGATTGAGTTTGCCTTGAAACAAGAGCCGCTGGTGGACGTTTTGCTGAACGCCTTTGCCCGGGGAGAATTGCCGGAGCGCATCACGCATAACGACACCAAGTTCAACAATGTGATGCTCGATACTGGCACCGGCCAGGCCGTGTGCGTCGTGGATCTCGATACCGTAATGCCGGGTTTGGCGCTGTATGACTTCGGCGACATGGTCCGCACCACGACCAGCCCCACCATGGAAGACGAACGCGACTTGTCCAAGGTCCAAATGCAGATGCCTGTTTACCAGGAATTGGCCCGGGGTTATCTGACCGCCGCCGGTTGTTTTCTCACCCCCGCCGAACTCGCCCTGCTCGCGTTTTCCGGCAAGCTGATCACCTTCACCATCGGGATCCGGTTCCTCACCGATTTCCTGGCTGGCGATACCTACTTTCGCGTCCACCGCCCCAACCATAACCTGGATCGCTGCCGCACGCAGTTCCGCCTCGTGGAGTCGATTGCCCAACAGGAGGAAGCCATGCAGGCCTATGTCGATCATCTCTCCTGAAATCCAGATCCCCCCTCAGGCCCGCCAAGTTTTGGTGGAGGTCCTTGTCGCCGCCGGCCGGTTGTTGCGGCAATCCCATGGAGCCGGATTGCCCGCCCGGATCAAGGAAAACCAAAGCAGCGTGGTGACCCAAGCCGATCTGGCCTCCGAACGGCTCATCTTGTCCCGCCTCAAAAAGGTCTTTCCTCGCCATAACTATCTCGCCGAGGAATCCGGTTACCAACGCCGCGGATCCGATTTCACCTGGATTGTGGATCCTTTGGATGGGACTTCCAATTTTGCCGCTGGTTTGCCCTGGTTTGGGGTCATGGCCGCCTTGATGAACCGGAACGAGGTGGTCCTGGCGGGCATGTACCTGCCTCTGACTCAGGTCCTTTACGTCGGCGCCAAAGACGGAGGAGTTGAACGCAACGGCGTGCCCGTTCGCCTGCCTCGTCCTCCTTCACTGAAGGAAACCTTGTGGGCGTACGGCATCGATGCCACCTCCAATCCCGCCAAAGGACGACGCCAGGCTGAAGTGTTCCGGCGATTGGCCGCGCGTGTGCGCAATGTCAGAGCCACCAACAGCCTGGTGGATTTTTGCTACACCCTCGATGGCGCTCTCGGGGGATTCCTCAACCAAAACACCAAAATCTGGGACATTGCCCCCATCCAGCTGCTCCTTGTCGAGGCGGGCGGTCTCATGACCGATCCGGCCGGGGCCCCCGTGAACCTCGACCTTTCCAGCCGCGGCTGGCGCCGCAACTATGCCGTCCTCGGCACTCATCCCCGCCTTCTACCCCGGGTCGTTCGCCTCGTGAAACAAGCGCGCGACTGAGCGGTTCCATCGAACACCTGCGGAGGTTCACATCCCGTTTTTGCGGCGCGCGGCTTTTCGATTTCGCCGCTGCGCAAATAATGCGAAGCACCTGGCAAAAACCGTTGATTGCCCAGTGAGCGAGTTCGCTTTACTATTAGTTCGAATTAGAATCCACTTTAGCGCGGGCCGGTGTCGTGTGCGGCCAAGGTTGGCTGACATGAGGAAGCGGCCGGCGGCGTTAAAAACAACGTCAGGAAGCTGTATGAAATCAACCTGGCTGTCCGCCTCAAATCAGGGTGGAAACCTTCTTTCAAGCCTGCTTTTCGTGTCCCTTATTTCGCCTGCGGGTTTCCGGCCGCAAGCCGGTGTCTACGATCCCGCCACGCTGGTGCCCGGGGGAGTATCGGGTTCGCCGGTGATTACCAATGTGGTGCCCCAGGGACAACAGTGCACCGTCCATTGGAAGGGGTATGCCGGCCCTTACCAGCTTTACAAAACCCATGCGCTCGATTCAGGCGAATGGCAAAAAGCGGGTTTGCCCGTGATTGGTTCGTCGGTGACAGTGCCCGCCGATGCGACCAGCTTTTTCCGAGTTGCGGGGACGCCGCCCGTTTTTGGAGCGGCGGTTTCCTGCGGAGACTGCCACAAAAATTTGTATCCGACCTGGACGAACACCACGCATGCCCATGCACTCGAGACGTTAAAAGGCATTGGTCAAGGGACCAACCCTCGGTGTCTGACCTGTCACACCGTCGGTTATGGGTTCCCCAGCGGTTTTACCAGCGAAACAGCAACCCCATTTTATGCCGGAGTCCAATGCGCGAATTGCCACGGACCATCGGGTAATCACTATATTTATCCCACGGATCCCGCCCGGCGGCCCATGGTGAGTCTTTCGGCCGAGATTTGCGGCGGCTGCCACCAGGATTTCCATCATCCGTATTACGAGGAATGGTCCCAATCCGGTCATGGCTTCGTCAGTGAAGATGTTGCCGAGTCCATGATTACAGGGGGCGAGGCGCGCATGAATTCCTGCGGGCCATGCCATTCGGGAGCGGTGCGCATGGCCTTGTTGAAGGGCGAGCCGTTGCCCACAGGGGAAGAGGCGGCCAAGACTCCCATTACTTGCGCCGTTTGCCACGATCCTCACGTCAAGACTCCCAATGGATCGCAATTGAGGAATCCAAAGTTCTCCTACGATTTTTACTCCTACCGGACCTCGACTAATTTTGCGTCTCAATACAATCCGGAGATCAATATCTGCGGTCAATGTCACAATGCCCGGGGCGCCACCTGGAAGGATACATCGCGGTACCCGCACTACTCGCCGCAGTACAACATGCTTCTGGGCAACATCGGATTCACGGATGACCTGACTCCGATTCACTCCACCCACCGCGATATCCAACGTCAGTGCACCCAATGTCACACGCACACGCACGAGGTTCCCACCCCGGGGGTGGACAACCCGGTTGTGGTGGGTCATCGTTTTGAGGCCCGCATGAATAATTGCGAGCCGTGCCATACCGAAGACAGCGCGACGGCCCGAACTCAGATCACCCAGAGCGAGATCAAACAGCTGATCGACATCGTCAAGCAGCAGATGGACCTCTGGGCTGAAACCAAGGCCCCCGAAGACTTGCGCGTCAAATACGGCAAACTGGCGTGGGAATACAACACGCCGGGGCATCTCTCGAATCCCACGGACGACCCGGCTGTTCGCGGGCCGACCAGCCAGGAACAGGCGGCTGTCCCCGACGAGATCAAACAAGCCCGCTTCAATATCTATATGGTCCTGCAGGACGGCAGCTATGGCGTGCACAACGGCAAATATGCGCGATTCCTCCTGCAGATCGCCCTGGAGAAAGTCGGCGGGCAATTGAGCCAGCCTTGAGTCCACCAATCCGGATTCTGGAACGTTTGCCTCTCTCAGACACGAAACGAAGACTATCGATGTGGTTCAAAGCAGCCGTCGTGTTGGGGGTCTCGCTGACGACTTGGGCTGCGGCCTCCGAGCAGCCGCCCAGGTATGCGGGGGGGTATTTCCCTTATCCTTTCATTACCAGTGTCGAGGTCAAGGAAGGCCGTGTTACCGTGAACTGGGATGGATTCGGCGGCCCATTTCGACTTCAGATGAGCTCCGATGCCGGGCTGACCAACTGGCAATCCGTCGGGAGTGTGACCACCGCCCGGTCCAAAACAGTTCCCGTTTCGGCGACCAACGCCATTTTCCGTGTGCAGGCCCCTCCTCCGGGCTTTGCCGGGGTAAAGATATGCGCCAGTTGCCATCTGCCGACTTACCGCGAATGGAGCGGAACCCCCCACAGCGGAGCCTTCCAGAAACTGCGCGGCTACGGGGCTGAAACCGAATCCTCGTGCCTGCCCTGTCACTCGGTTGGCTACGGTGTTTCCACCGGTTACACCAACATCAGCCGAACCCCCCACCTGACCGGTGTGCAGTGCGAGAATTGCCACGGACCGGCTCAGCTGCATTCGGTCTACTTCGATGACCCGCAAGCTCGGGCAAGGGTGCGTGTCTCGGCGGAATTATGCGGCGGTTGTCACAACGATTTCCATTACCCGACCTTCGATGAATGGAAAGGTTCGGGACATGGAACGATCACAACCCGTGTGGCTCAGGACATCCTGAAATCCGGAAAGGATGCCATGACGACCTGCGGTCCGTGCCATTCCGGCGCGGCGCGCCTCGCCCTGCTCAACGGACGGCCGCTGCCCGATTCCGAAACCGCCGCCCGTGAATCCGTCACGTGCGCGGTCTGTCATGATCCCCACAAGGAAACCCGTCCCGGAGCTCAGCTTCGCAATCCCCTGGTTTCCACCGAGTTCTTTTCCTACAACATGACGCGGTCGTTTTCGTCTCAGTACAAATCCAGCGTGGGAATTTGCGTTCAATGTCACAACGCCCGCGGGGCGGTCTGGCAGGATACCGAAACTGCGCCCCATCCCTCAGATCAGCACAATATCCTGATGGGAAATATCGGATTGCTCAACGGCCCGCCCGAGCAGGCCGAGCATCACCGGATTCCTCAGCAGTGCGTCAAATGCCACACCCACGTTTATCCCAGCGAAGATCCGGACGAATCCGAGATCGGCACCGTGGATCATACCTTCGAGCCGTGGCCTGCCAATTGCGCGCCCTGCCACAGCGAAGAGAGCGCGACCGCCTTGATCTCCGTCACCCAGGCCGACTTGAAGCAACGCATCGACTTGGTGAAAGAGCGTTTGGATTCCTGGGCCTTGACCAAGGCGCCTGCCGCTCTTCGGGAAAAGTACGGCCGGTTGGCCTGGGAATACCACCAGCCCGGGCCTCTCTCGAATCCGGACAACAATCCTGCCCGGCTTGGACCCACAACAGCCGAACAATCCGACGTCCCCGACGCCATTAAACAGGCCCGGTTCAACCTCTATCTCGTCGTCCAGGACGGCAGCCTGGGAGTTCATAATGGCAAGTTCACCCGCCAGCTGCTTCAAGTGGCTGAAGATAAACTCAACTCGGAATTCGCCAAACCATGAACCCGCGGCCCGAGCCTTTTGAGAAATCGCGTCCCGACGAAATCCGTCAAACTCCCGGATTTCCCACGAAACGCGGACCTCGGCGGCGGAACTTTGCGTGGTTTCCCTTGTTCCTGGTCCTGTGCGGATGGGGATGGCTGGCGACTTCATGCGCGCACGTCACCCGCACCGTTGTGGTTCCTCCTCGGATTCCCGGCGCCGAATATGTGGGATCGGAGGCCTGCGCTCAATGTCACGACGATATTACCAAAGACTTCAAGACCGCCACGCATGCCCGATTGATGACCCCTGGCCCCAATGCCCTGAACATGGGTTGCGAGTCCTGTCACGGCCCCGCCAGCCTGCACGTCGAATCCGCTGGCGAACGCAGGCCTCCCGTGAACTATCGCCCCGGCAGCCCCAAGATCGCGTCCGGAAGCCAGCGCCAAACCATTGTCAATCCCCGGCGTTCCGCTGAAAACTGCTATGAATGCCACCTGGACAAACGGGGGCAGTTCGAACAACCCTATCATCATCCCATCCCCGAGGGCCGCATGAGTTGCGGCGACTGTCACAATCCCCACAAGGGTAACGCGGTCCAGGGTGGAGGCACGGCTCTCCTCGCCGAAAACGACGCCTGCCTCTCCTGTCATTCCGCCCAGCGCGGCCCCTATGTCTTCGAACACGAGGCCATGCGGGAAGGTTGCACCGCATGCCACGATGTCCATGGATCGCCCAACGACAAAATGCTGAAGATTCGTAATCAGGGCTTGTGCCTCAAATGCCACTTTCAACAGCAGACCGGTGGCGGCCTCTATATCGGCCGCGTCAACCACAGCGGATTCCTTCGCGCCGGCACTTGCTGGAGCATGGGGTGTCACGAGGCTGTCCATGGATCCCACGTCAGCACGTCTTTGCGTTTTTAATGCAAAAGCCGCCATGAACCGGCCAATCTCCAATGAATCCTCGAAACGGCTTTCGCCCTGGCGGTGGTTCGGAGTGATGGCCGCCGCCCTCCTCGGTCTCGTGGGATCCCTGGCTGCGGAAGATCCCAAAGCCCCCCCGGAAAATGAGGCTGAGAAATCCAAAGAGCCCGAAACCAAGACTGAGGAAACCGAGGCGGAACCTGAAGCGGTCGATGACGAGGAGTCTGCCGCCGCATATGTCAACTGGTTGGATGTCGGCATCGGCGGGCTCATTCTGGATGGTGACAAGGCTCGCGCCCAACAGCGTCTTGGCATGGGCGCCGGCGGATACGGCGGCATCGAGGATTTCCACTGGGAATTCCAGCCCAGCAAGAAGACCTACTTTGAAATGGACACCCGGGCCATGTTCGATCAGCAGGATTACGCCCTGCGCTACGAACTCACCCGGCCTGAGTTCGGCTTCTTCCGCGGCGGGTTCAAACAATACCGCACCTACTACGATGGCAGCGGCGGTTTTTATCCACCCTCGGGGACATGGTTCTCCCTGGACGATGACGCCCTGGAACTGGATCGCGGCGAAGTCTGGGTCGAAGCCGGATTGTTGCTGCCCAAGATTCCACAGATCACCTTCAAATACACCTATCAATACCGGACCGGCGAAAAGAACTCGACCAGCTGGGGCGATTCCAACTTCACCGTCCCCAGCTCATCCAGCCCCCTGGATCTCCGGGCCATGGTGCCTTCGTTTTGGGACATTGACGAAAAACGCCACCTGCTGCAAGGCGACGTCAAGCACCACGTCGGCAAGACCGAACTCGGCCTGGGACTCCGATACGAAATGTCCGAAGTCGATAACGCCCTCAAAGGACGCCGCCGGCCTGACGAAGGCTCCACCCAGGATCGCTATCTGACCAGCCGCCAACAGATCGAGACCGACCTGCTCAACCTGCGCGCCTATTCCGAAACCCGTCTCAACGAGAAAATCCGGTTTTCCTCCGGCTACGCGTTCACCACCCTCGATACCGACCTGTCCGGCAGCCGGATCTACGGAGATGCCTACGATGTCGGTTACCGCCAGGATTATGCCTATGCCCAAGGTTTCAATGCCCTCGCCGGCGGTTCACAGATGGATCAGCATGTCGTGCACCTCAACTTGATGGCCTCCCCGTGGACCAATCTCGTGGTGGTCCCCTCCTTGCGCATCGAAAACCTGGGCGTCGATAGCCAGTCCTCCTACCTGTTGACTGGCCCCGCTGGAATACGGCCCGATGAGGCGGCCAGCGAACGTTCCCTCATTGATGTGGCCGAACGTCTCGACGTGCGATTCACCGGATTGACCAACTGGGTTCTCTATACCCGGGGCGACTGGTCCCAGTCCCAAGGCGATCTCACGGAAAAGGGAGGCGTGGGTCCCACCCTCGATTATCCGGGAGTGCTTCGCAATACTGACGATGCCCACTTCACCCAGAAATACACCGTGGGCGCCAACTGGTACCCCTCCCGCCGCCTGAATATCGACCTTCAATACTACTTTAAACAACGCGAAAACGAATACGACCACGACGTCGATTCCACGTTCAACGATGGCGCCGACGCTTATCCCGCCTTCTTCCACCTGCAACGATTCGAGACCGATGATATCAACTGCCGCTTCACCCTCAGGCCCTGGAAGAATGTCACTCTCGTCACCCGCTACGACTTTCAATATTCCCGGACCGCCTCAACCCCCGAAGCCGATGCCGCCCTCTCCGAGGCCATCCAGTCCGAAATCAACAGCCATATCCTAGGTCAAAGCCTCACCTGGATTCCCTGGTCGCGGCTCTATCTGCAGGCCAGCGTGAACTACGCCCAGGATGAAACCGATACCCCCGCCAACCGTTATTCCGCCGCTGCCGCCGACTGGCGAAACCGCTATTGGACCGCCAGCCTCACCACCGGTCTCGTCGTTGACAACAAAACCGATCTGCAACTCAATTATTTCTTCTTTCAAGCCCACAATGCCCTCGATAATGCCGAAGCCACCCAGCCTTACGGCGGCGAAGTCGATGAACACGGCATCACCGTCACCCTCACCCGGCGCCTTTCCAAACAGCTCCGCCTTACGCTCAAATACGGCTACTTCCAATACCGCGATTCTGCGGTGAACGGCTACAACGACTACGACGCCCACCTCATCTACTCCGGCCTCCATTACCGTTTCTAACCCTCCAGAACCCGCGACAACCGCCCCCCGCCCCCCCTGCGCTTGCGATATTGTCGCGACAAAATTTTACGTAGCTGCGCAAAAATCTGTCGCAAGCCGTTTGCCTCGATCTGGAGACCGGGGACGGGGGGGCGGGGAGGAGCAGACATCGAATCCTGAGGCGGGACAGGCGAGTTGTCCCTTGCGGACTGCCGGATCTTTGATACATTGGATGAACATATTTTGTTATAATAATAACAAAATAAGTTTATACTAAACAAACACCATCCGCCGGTGGATTCGGGGACCGGATCGTCAGCGAGACGGGGCCGGGGCTGACGGCCGATGGATGGACGAACCTCTGATGACAGGAAAACGAACCATGGCTTATCAATACGCAAACAGACAGGAAGCCTTTTTGGCGAAATTGAAGGGCAAAACTGGCAAAATTTCAGATAAGACCCACGAGGAGCATCTGAAGCTCTACACGGGGTATGTGAACAAGACGAACGCGATTCTGAAGGAACTGGAGGAATTGTCGAAGGTATTGGATCCGGCCAATCCGGCGCATGCCAATCAGATCTTCAGCACGATCCGATCGCTGAAGGTGGATTTCACATTTGCAATTGGCGGAGTGATCAATCACGAGATTTACTTCAGCATTTTGGGGGGAGCGGGAGGTCCGGCGACGGGCCAGGTGGCGGAGTTGATCGACAAGAGCTTTGGGGGTTTCGAGGCCTACAAGAAGGATCTGAAGGCGACGGGGCTTGCGGCTCGGGGCTGGGTATGGACGGGGTATGATCCGGGGACGGGCTTGTTGTTTAACTATTTAGGCGACGCGCAGAACACCTATCCGGTTTGGGGGGTGAAGCCGATATTGGCGTTGGACACGTATGAGCACGCTTACTATGCGGACTTTTACACCAACCGGGGGGCTTATCTGGACGAATTCATGCAGCATGTGGACTGGGCCGAGGTGAATCGGTTGCTGGCCGACAAAGGATCTCGGTAGGGATTTTCGAGACTGGCATGAGCGGAATAGGGTTGCCAAAGGGATGCTGATTGCTTAGAAGGCAGCCAGCATGTGGCAGCTTTGCAGAGAGTTTCTGCTGTTTTTGCGGCAGGAAAAGAAGTGGTGGCTCATCCCGCTGGTTTTGGTGTTGCTGATCTTGGGGGCTCTGATTGTATTTTCTTCGGGATCGGTTTTGGCGCCATTCATGTATCCGTTCCTGTGAGTGGCGGCGATCATGGGACCGATCCTGGGCATATCAGCGTATTATCATGATGCGGCGGCGGCGCTCGTCGGGGAGGGGGGCATCCTGGCGGCGGCCCAGGAAGAGCGGTTTTCGCGGAGGAAAAACGATGAGCGTTTTCCACGGCACGCGGTTGATTTTTGTTTGAGGCAGGCCGGTTTGGATCGGGGCGACCTCGAGGCGGTGGTGTTTTATGACAAGCCGATCACCAAATTTGCGCGGACCCTGGAGACGTTTCTGGCCGTTGCGCCGGCCGGGATGGGCTTGTTTCCGCGGGTAATGCCGTCGTGGTTGAGTGAGAAGCTGGATTTGCGTCAGACCGTGCGCGAGGAATTGCCGGGGCTGTCGGATTCCTGTCGGATTTTATTTACGGAGCACCACCAGGCGCATGCGGCCAGCGCTTATTATCCATCGCCATTTCAGGAAGCGGCGATCCTGACGGTGGACGGGGTGGGGGAGTGGGCCACGACGACGTTGGGGCGCGGGCGCGGTCGATCGATTGAACTGCTGAAGGAACTGCGGTTTCCGCATTCATTGGGACTTCTTTATTCGGCCTTTACGGCTTACTGCGGTTTTCGGGTGAACTCGGGGGAATACAAGCTAATGGGGCTGGCGCCGTATGGGGAGCCCCGGTATGCGGGGGTGATCCGAAGCGAACTGCTGGATCTCAAGTCCGATGGATCGTTCTGGTTGAATCTGGATTACTTTCATTTTCTGCGCGGCCTGGCGATGACCAACGAGAAATTCCACCAGCTATTCGGCGGCGCCCCGCGCAAGCCGGAAAGTCCGATGGAACCGCGTTACGCCGATGTGGCGCGGTCGGTGCAGGAGGTGACCGAGGACATCATCATGCGCCTGGCGCGGCATGCGCGGGAAGTGACTGGCTGCGGGCATCTGTGTCTGGCGGGCGGAGTGGCTTTGAACTGCGTGGCCAACGGGCGGCTTTGGCGCGAGAAGGTTTTTGACGCTTTATGGATCCAACCGGCGGCTGGCGACGCCGGAGGCGCCCTGGGAGCGGCGCTGACGGCCTGGAATATCCGCGCGGCAGAACTTGGACAACCCCGGGAGGCCGGGCCGGGGGATGCGATGCGGCACGCCTTGCTTGGGCCCGAGTATTCCGAGGCGGATATCGCGGCCGTATTGGGGGCTCATCAAGCGGTTTACGAGCGTTTGGACGAGGGGGACCTTCTCGATCGGGTTGTGGATTTGCTGGCCCGGGAAAAAGTGGTGGGCTGGATCCAGGGCCGGATGGAGTTCGGTCCGCGGGCTTTGGGAAACCGTTCCATCCTGGGAGATCCGCGTTCTCCCAAGATGCAATCGGTGATGAATCTCAAGGTGAAGTTTCGCGAATCATTCCGCCCGTTTGCGCCGGTGGTTTTGCGCGAACGGGTTGCGGACTATTTTGAACTCGAGATTGATTCCCCTTACATGTTGCTGGTGGCGCGGGTGCGCGAGTCGCTCTGTTATCCGGTGGATGATCAGGGCGTATTTGGACTGGATCGCCTGCGGCGGATTCGTTCTCAAATTCCTGCCGTGACGCATGTGGACTACTCCGCCAGGATTCAAACCGTGAGCGCGGAGCAAAATCCTCGGCTTTACGCCCTTTTGAAACGGTTTGAGCAAAGGACTGGCTGTGGGGTCCTGGTGAACACCTCGTTTAATGTGAGAGGGGAACCGATCGTTTGCACGCCGGACGATGCCTATCGCTGTTTTGTCAATACGGAGATGGACTACCTGGTGATGGGCAATTTCCTGCTGGACCGCTCCGCCCAGCCGCACCGGAGCCTGCCGCGAACCCATGAACCTGCCTTGGACTGAGGACTTTTTGATTTCAGATCGGTAAAGACAACCATCGCCCGACGCCAGCATTCATGAAGCCAAGATTAAAGGAAGATCCGCGGGAATGGCAGAAGTTCATGCTCACCCTGGTGGTTGTCTTGAGCGTGCTGACATGGTGGGGGGGGCGCTGGAGCGGAGGGGCCAGTCCGATCTCGGGCTATGGGCTGGTGGCTTTGGGTTTGGTGGCGATTGTGTCGGCGTTCAAGCCGCGTTGGTTTCGGGGACTTTACCGGGGGGCGATGACGGCCAGTCATGCGGTAGGCCAAGTCATGGGCCGGGTATTGTTAACCGTTGTTTTTATCGTGTTGATAATCCCATTGGGATGTCTGCTTCGATGGCTGGGCAAGGACCTTCTTCGGATGAAAAAAGATTCTGCCGCGCGGACCTATTGGCAGACGGCGCGACCGCCTGGGCCTTTGGATCGATTGTTCTGACGGATTCTGATTGACCCCCGGGAGGCCTCTGGTTATCTTGAGATCGATGAAGTTAATGAGCTGTGATGTCCTGCTGGTCGCTGTAGTCGTTATCGACTGACGCGACCTGTTGGCATTATCGGCTCGCAGGCCGCCCGCGGATCCCCCCAGGGGACGCGGGTTTTTGATTTTGGTGAATCGACGGCCGGCGCTTCGAGGCAAGCCGATACGAGGCTCAAACAGGAAAGAACCTATGCGACATACCATATCCGTTCTGGTGGAGAACAAGTTTGGGGTGCTGACCCGGATTGCGGGCCTGTTCAGCGGGCGCGGGTATAACATTGACACCTTGAATGTGGCCCCCACACAAGATCCCCAAACCTCCCGGATGACCATTGTGACCCGCGGCGACGACGCCACAGTCGAGCAGATTGTCAAGCAGTTAAACAAGCTGGTCGAGGTCCTGCAGGTCCAGGATTACCAAGACCTGGAGTATATCGACCGGGAGTTGGTGCTGGTGAAAGTCGGGGTGGAGGCCCAGACCCGGGCGGAGGTGATGCAGATCACGGACATTTTCCGGGCGAAAATCGTGGATGTGCAGCCTCAAAGCCTCACCATCGAGATCACCGGAGCCGAGTCCAAGGTGGAGAAGTTCATCGAGCTCATGAAGCCGTATGGCCTGATCGAACTGACCCGTTCGGGCAAGGTGGCCCTTTCGCGGGAATAGGCTGCCCGCGTCCGATCCGGAACCGGATCGTGAATAGATCTCCAGCCCGTTTGGGGCTGGTTTTAAAGGTTGACCCCCATTCCCGGATCGCTTAAGGATGGCGGGATAGTTGAGTCAAGCGATAACGATTAAACTCGAAACTGACCGCGGATTACTCCGCAACAAACAAAGGAAATTCAATGGCACTGATTGATTTTGGCGGCAAAAAGGAAGAAGTCATTACGCAGCGGGAATTCCCGATGGCCAAGGCTCGAAAGGTCTTGAAAGACGAGGTGATTGCCGTGATTGGGTACGGCGTTCAAGGCCCGGCGCAGTCTCTGAATCTAAGGGACAATGGGTTCAAGGTGATCATCGGGCAGGCGAAGCAGTTCAAAAAAGACTGGGATCGCGCCCGCAAGGACGACTGGGTTCCCGGCAAGACTTTGTTTGACATTGAAGAGGCGGTGGAATGCGGGACCATCATCCAGCTGTTGGTTTCCGACGCGGCCCAGCGGGCCATCTGGCCGATGATCAAGAGCAAGCTCAAACCCGGCGATGCCCTCTATTTTTCGCACGGTTTCTCGATTGTCTACAAGGATCAGACCAAGGTGATTCCCCCGGAGAACGTGGATGTCATCATGGTGGCTCCGAAAGGATCCGGGCTGAATGTCCGCCGGAATTTCCTCTCGGGAGCGGGAATCAATTCCAGTTTTGCGGTCGAGCAGGACTACACGGGGCGCGCCAAGGAACGTTGTTTGGCGGTGGGAATCGGGATTGGATCGGGTTACCTGTTTCCGACGACCTTCCAGCAGGAGGTCTACAGCGATCTGACGGGCGAACGCGGCGTGTTGATGGGGGCTTTGGCGGGGATCATGGAAGCGCAATATGAGGTCTTGCGGAAGAACGGGCACACGCCGAGCGAGGCCTTCAACGAGACCGTCGAGGAATTAACTCAGAGCCTGATTCGTCTGGTGGATGAAAACGGCATGGATTGGATGTATTCCAATTGTTCGGCGACCGCTCAGCGGGGAGCGCTGGACTGGAAACCCAAGTTCAAGAAGGCGACGCTGCCGGTGTTCAAGGAACTGTATGAGCGCGTGAAGAGCGGCAAAGAGACGGCGCGAGTGCTGTCGGCTTGCGGCCGGCCCAACTATCAGGCCGAGCTGACCCAGGAGCTGGAGGCGATCGGGCAATCCGAGATGTGGCGGGCAGGCCAGGCGGTGCGATCGTTGCGCCCGAAGACCTCGGCTCACAAGATTACCAAGTCAACCAAGGGGATTTCCGGACGCGGATCCAACTAATTGATTTCCTGTTTTCGAACAGGTGATTTCCATCATCGGGCGGCCTTGTGCCGCCCTTTGTTTTTTTCCGCGTCCTTTGGATCGAGCGGCAGGCAGGTTTCGATAAATTTCACCATGCCCCGGACGTCGTGATAAGCGGCTTTCCAGGCGTGAGCTTTGCTCGAGCTGAGGGTTTTTCCGCTGGCATCCAGGCTTTCAAGCCAGATGCCGTCAGCGGGCAGGATTTGGAATTGGACGAGCCATGCGAGTAATTTGTCCAGGGCCATGGCATAGGCGCCGTTGTATTCGTGGGCAAGGCCGTCTGCCAGGGCTGCGAGCATTTCGGATTGGACCCACCAGATTTTCTGGGTGTCGGTGGCGGGTTGGTCGTCAAACCCCCGGTTATACAGACCCCCCTGGACATGGTCGTAACCGTATTGCAGGGCGTGATTCATGATGGCGTGGAAATGGTACCAGGTGGGCGTGCGGCGGAGGACTTGTTCGGCGCGAATCATCAGCCAGGCGAACTCCACGTTATGTCCGTAGGATAAACCCGGATTGGGATCGTTGGGGACGAGCTGCCAGTCTGGCATCCGATGGAAACGAGACAATCCCGGTTTGACCGGATAAAAGTAACGGGAATTCAATTTGAGGGCCTCGCGCAAGGCTTGCCGGACGTTGCGGTCGCGCGTGACCTCATAGAGCTCCGACAAGGCCTCCATCCAGTGCAGGTGGGCATTGGCGCTCTTGCGACCGGCGACTTCCACTTCGGCGCGGCGGTCTTCGGGATTGAGGACAAGTTGGAAATCCCGTTCGGCGTGTTCAAACCATCCATCGTGTTTGGGATCGTGGAGTTTGGCTTGGATGGTGGCGAAAAGATCACGGGCATGCTGGAGGGCTTGGCGGTCGCCGCTGGCCCGGTAGTATTCGACCAGGGCGTAGATAACGAAGGACTGGCCGTAGAGGATTTTTCGGGGCTGGATGACACGTCCTTCCCGGTCGGTTTTCCAGTAGTAACCGCCGTATTGCGAATCGAGGAAAAAACGGGTCAGAAACTCGTAGCCCTGGCGGGCGGACTCGAGGTAATTCCGTTGTCCGGCGCTGAATCCCTTGAGATGAGCGTGGGAGAAGGCCCAGATCATTCGGCTCTGGCTGACGAGTTGTTTTTCGGTGGCTGGCTCCACTTTGCGGGCGGCATTATCGGATAGGAGGTAGCCCCCATAGACACGGTCGACCGACGAGTCCTGCCAATAAGGGAGAACTTTCTCGATCAACATTTGGCGGAACATGACGGCATAATCGAACCGGGTGGTTGTGGTCGGGACGTCGGCCCCCCTGGCCGGTAAGGCGATGATTAGGGTTAAAAGGAATGCCAACAACAGCGATGCGCCTTTATTCCGCGGGTTATAGAGGATGGTCTTCATACATCAATCAGAGAACCGGACGCGGTTTTGGCCGCAATTCCGACGGGTTCAGAACCGAAAAACAGTAAGGTCGGGCGCCCCCCAAAATCAAGCCGGCAATGATTGGATCATTTTTCCGTTTGACCCTGGGTGGCCTGGATGGGTAGGCTTCGGCTCCAATTTGACGATTTTGAGGCAATATGTTTGGCACCATTCGTAAACATCAACAGTGGCTGTGGATAGTCATTATTGTGATCATCATCATCAGCTTTGTGGTCTTTTTCTCCCCGAACGTGGGTATGGACCGCATGGGCAACGTGAAGGGGAGCTTTGGCTCGATCGATGGGCAGCCGATCTCCCGCGAGGAATTTTCAAGCGCCTACAAGGAAGCCCAGCTGAGGTTTTTGTTCAGCTACGGCAGTTTTCCAAGACAGGATGAGGCGGCGCGAATGGGCTTTGACGCGGAGCGCGAGGCCCGGAACCGTGTGTTTCTGAACCGCTTGATCCAAGAGAACAAGATCGAGGTGCCTGATGAAGCTGTCGCGCAATGGTTGGCCAACGCCCTGAAGGATCGCCGTCAGCGGACGTTCCGGGTGGATTCCTACGATGCCTTGCTCAAGCGCCAACTGCAACCGCAAGGTTACAGCGAGAGGGATTTGGAGCAGTTCGTCCGTCACGAGATCGGCATTCAGCAGCTGGTGGCCGTTTATGGACTGAACGGGCGCCTGGTTCCTCCCCAGGAGGCCGAGAGACAGTATCGCCGGGAAAATGAACAGCTGCTGGTCTCCGTCGTGGCCTTCTCCTCATCCAACTACTTGAACCGGGTGATTGTCAACCAGACCAACCTGACCCAGTTTTACTCCAACCGGTTGTCGGCCTATCGATTGCCCGAGCGCGTGGAAGTGGATTACGTGAAGTTCGACCTGACGAACTACCAGGCGGCCGGCGAGCAACAGATGGCCAAGGAAACCAATTTGACTCAGCGGATCGATGCCATTTATCAGCAGCAGGGGCCGAGTTTCTTCACCGATACCAACGGAACCGTCCTCGCCGAATCCGAGGCCAAGGCCAAAATCCGGGAGCAAGCGCTCAAGGAATATGTTTTTCGCGCCGCCCAACTAGCCGCCGCAGAATTCGCGGTGGCGATCGGCGAGATGGAGGGAACTCCCAGCGCAACCAATCTTGCCGCCATGGCGGCCCAGAAACAGTTGGTTGTGAAGAAATCCCGGCCTTTTGGACAATTCGAGACTCCCGAGGGACTGCGGGTTCCGCCTACTTTCGGCCGAACGGCCTTTGCCTTGACAGCTGAAGAGCCGGTATCGGCGCCCATTCCCGCGGAAGACGGCTTCTATGTCATCGCTTTAACCAAGCGCATCTCGAGCGAGGTCCCGACTTTCGAGAGTGTCCGATCGAAGGTCGAACACGATTTTCGCGCGCAGCAAGCTTCGATGTTTGCGCGCGAGGCTGGCAACGCCTTTCATATTCAGCTGACGAATGGATTGGCTCAAAACAAGGATTTCGCGTCGATCTGCCAGGCGGCATCCTATAAGGCTGTGGATCTACCCGCCTTTTCCTTGAGCACATCGTCGCTCCCGGAATCGCAGGGATTGGCGGATTTTTCACTCTTGAAGAGCCTGGCAGCGGATCTCAAGCCTGGCACGCCCAGCATGTTCACCTCCTCACGCGATGGCGGTTTCATTGTCTATCTGAAATCACGCACTCCGGTGGACGAGAACAAACTGAAAGCCGAATTGCCGGAATACCTCTCTGAACTGAGGGAATCCCGGATCTACGAAGCCTTTAATGAATGGGTGAGCCGCCAACTGACCGTGGCTCGGGTATCCGGACCCCCTGTTGCGGCGCCGGAGGAAAAAAAGTAGTTCGATTGGTGGGTGCGGTGCGGCCTCGTGTTGGGGGGCTAGGAATGGCTGTTGTTCGGGGCCGGCTCAAGAATGTGGGTCAAAACGCATCTCGGTTCCAGGCGCGCTAAGCATGAGGGTTCCGGTTGTTTAAGTGCGTGGCAATTGCACGAATATGGGCGAATTCACACCGATTAAAATCTCCTCGCCCGAAACCCGGGAATTCTGGGAGATTCCCGTTCTGTTTGAGGACGAGCACCTGATGGCTTTGGACAAACCCTCGAGGCTCCTGACGAGCCCCGAGCGGGAAGAACCCCAGCGCCCGAGCCTGATGGCATTGTTGCACCGGGATATTCAAAGGGGCGCTCCCTGGGCTTCTCATCGTCAACTCACCTATTTGGCCAACGCACACCGGCCGGATTTCGATATGTCCGGCATACTTCTCCTGGCCAAGTCGAAGACCACGCTCATGGCGTTGGCAAATCTCTTTAGCGCTCACAAAGTGGACCTGAAATGTCTGGCCTTGGTTTGGGGTGTTCCGGGTTGGGAGCAAGCCGAGTGCGATGCCAAACTCGCTCCGCATCCGCATCGGCCGGGGGTGATGCGAGCCGACATCAGGGCTGGAAAGAAGGCCCTGAGCACATTTCGTGTCCTCGAGCGATTTCGTTATCATGCCCTGGTGGAATGTCATCAGACGACCCACCGTCCGCATCAGATCCGAGTGCATCTGAAGACCCTGGGATTTCCGCTGGCAGGCGATTCCGTTTATGGCGGCAAACCGCTCCTGCTTTCCCGGATGAAGCCCGGCTATCGTTTCAAGGCAGACACGCCTGAGAAACCACTGATGGGACGGGCGGCGGTGCATGCGGCCGGCCTGCGTCTTGTTCATCCGGCGAGCTCGAAGGATCTGGAGGTGATATCTCCTGTTCCAAAAGACTTTACGGTGGCCCTTCGTTATCTTCGTCAATACTCCTCCTTCGAAAAGTCTTGATTTGCACCGGGCAAATCAGGATACTCCGCTCCAGTCCAGAAGAGATTTCCCAACCGTCAATACCCTGTACGCATGGGGTGGCCTGTGCGCAAGGGCTATTGAAAAAAGGTGAGAAATCGCTTCTGTCAGAGCAACTCCATATGAACAAATTCAAACAAAGGGGACTGGTCTCCTGCCTTGTCGCGGGAGCTCTCGCGGTCTTGGCCAACCAAGCCAACGCCGGTTCGGTGACATATAACTTCGATTCGGATCCAACATCGGTGATCGAAATCATCGGGAATAACACAACGCCTTGGCAGGCAACCGGGGGTAACCCGGCATCCGGGGGATTCCTGGCCTTAACCTATGCTTTCGACAGCATCCAATGCGGATTCATGTTTCCAGACCTTGACAACGGGAAAGTAGTGACGTCGTTCAAGTTCACGTGCGATCTGCGGATCGGCAATAGCGAAGGCGACCGTGGGGCGGACGGATTCGCCGTCAGCTTTGCCCGGGGCAACGATCCGTTTGTCGCTAATCCCAGCATGGGGAATCTTGCGGCAACTTTACCTGAAGCGGGTACGGTCACAGGGATCGCAATCGGCTTCGACACATGGTCGGGCAATACTTTGCCTGACGGCGGTGATATTGAAGGGATCATTGTTCGGGTGGACAATAAAACCGTTCTGAAACAGGCCATGCCGACCCGGCATGGTGCTTGCGACGACGCCACCAGCTTGCAGACCGGGCCTCGCGATCCCGATTTCTGGGCCGAGCTGGGTGATATTTACTCTTTGGATGCAGTGGATACGCTTTGCTGGGCGCCGCTTTCCGTAGAACTGGATGCGGATGCCAAGCTCACCGTCATATGGAAGGGCAAGACCTTGCTCGACAAGTATCAAACCTCGTATTTCCCGACTCCGGGCCGATTGATTTTTACAGGCCGAACCGGCGGTGAAAACGAAGCCACACACGTGGACAACATCGTTCTGACTACTACAGCGATCGAGTTGGACAATGTGGCGCCCACGATGCCCACGAACTTCAAGGCTCCCGAAGTCGGCGCTGGCCGGGTGCTCCTGACTTGGGATGCCGCGACCGACAATTCTGGCAAAGTAGCCTATGAGGTCGAACGCGACGGCACGGTGATCAGCGGCATTTTTTCCGATACAAAATACGAAGACTTCACCGTCAAGACGAAAACCACATACTCGTACAAGGTCCGCGCGGTGGACACCTCCTCCAACAAGTCCGCCTTCACGGCGGCTGTTTCGGCGACCACGGTCGATTTTGTGGATGTCATGGGTTTCCTAACCGCTCAGGTGTATGACGGGAATACGGCAACCGACGTTTACAGTCTGACCAGCGATCCGAAGTATCCGGACAGCCCGGATCGGACGGTTTTTGTGACCGGTTTGGACACGCCCAACGGGTTTGCGGATAATTACGGACTGAGGTTGGCTGGCGTCATTATGGCGCCTGAGACGGCCCAGTATGACTTCTTTATCCGAAGCGATGATGCGTCCCAGTTCTTCCTGAACAAGAACGGTGAAGCCATTCCGGACGCATTGGCCGATCTGCCAATTGCGGAAGAAACGGGTTGCTGTGAGGCATTCAAAGAGCCGGATCCCAGCATGGGCCAGCCCTATGAAACGACCTCCGAGCCCATCAGCCTGGTAGCGGGCAAGAAATATGGTTTCCTGCTGCTCCTCAAGGAAGGCGGCGGCGGGGATTTTGCCCAGGTGGCCTGGCGCAAGGTGGGCGACACGACATCCGCATCGACGTTAACCCCGATTAGTGGTGTCTTTGTTTATGGCAAGGCGGATCCGGTGGGCAGCCGGGTGACCATCACCCAGCCGCCCCAGGACACCGCGGTTGCCGTTGGCAAGACGGCCACCTTCAGTGTCGCTGTTGATTCTTATTCGCCCTACACCACAACGGTGCTCTATCAATGGTATCGCAATGGCTCGCTCATCCCGGGCGCGCAGACCGCGACCTACACCATTCCGGTAACGACCCAGGCCGATAATGGGGCCAAGTTCAAGGTCATGACGGTGGTCCCGGGCACGAACACGACCAGTGTCGAGGCGACGCTGACCATTACTTCGGACAGCGCACCGCCGGTGGTGGTTGGTGCGGGCGCAATCGCCAGCGAGACGGGCAGCACGTTCGATGTGGGGGTGACCTTCGACGAACCGGTGGATGAAACCTCGGCGAAGACACAGGCCAACTACACCTTGTCCGCGGGCACGATCTCGGGGATCAAGTTTTATAAAGGATCGCCGGGCGTGGTGCTGACCGTTAGCGGACTGACCGTGGGCAACACCTATACGGTGACGGTGAAGAATGTGGCCGATCTCTATGGCAACGCGATCACCTCGGCGGACAAGTCGTTCAAAGTGTCAGCGATGAAATGGGGGGTGGTCGGCGGCAAAGAGCTGAGTTTTGGCAACGGAGTCCTCCCGGTTGCCGAAAACGGATTCGACATCTACAGCGACGGTATTGGCGAGTGGGCTGCCTATGACGAAGCCACGTTTGTTTACGAGGAAGTCACGGGCAACTTCGACAAGGTGCTGCGCGTGGAATTCCAGGATTCGTCGAGCCAATGGGCACGCGCGGGTCTTGTGGTTCGTGATGTGACGAACTTTGGCGTCGATCGCGCTTCCCAGGAGGGTGGGCTCGCCGGTCGTTATCAAAAGGTCCATGTCAATCCCGTCAAGACCGCCATGGGCACGGCTGGAAATAACGCGTGGGAAGGCAACCGGCGTCTTGCGACGGGTGATCAGACCACGACCGCCGGCGGCGGGGGTATTCCACAGTATCCGAATGCCTGGTGCCGATTGCAGCGCACGAACGACCTGTTCATCATTTATCGCAGCGATGATGGTCAGACATGGACTCAATTGGGGACCACGACGTTCACGGAGCCCATGCCGGCCAAGCTGTATGTGGGGCCTGAATTCTCGCCTGAGAACGGCAACATCGGCGAGGAGACAGGTTTGCGGGGCATGTGGGTGGCCAAGATGCGCGACTACGGCAATTACCCGGCCGTCTCGCCTGTCACCCCCGAGGTGGCGATCAGCCTGAGCGGAACGACTGTGACGATTACCTACAAGGGGACCTTGCAGTCGGCAGACAGTGTGACCGGACCCTACACCGATGTGGCTGGAGCGGTCAGTCCGTATTCGGTGAGCAATCCGTCGGGCGTGAAGTTCTATCGCGCCAAAAAGTAGCGGTGTAGATCCGCAATTTTGATTCAACAAAGGCCGGGGTTTTGAGCCCCGGCCTTTTTATTCGGATTAAGACGTGCCAACGCCCTGGTGGGAAAGGTAACCTGGGTCAGTTCCAGGACGTTGCGGCATGCTACTATGCCGGGCTGCTTACGCGCGCCTGAGTGACTGGACGCGCGTCTGGATAAGAAAGAGTGACCATTGAGAAACGATCGAAATCCTGGCCCTGAGAAGTCGGGGAGCATGGCGTTTGGCGCCAGTTCTGGTTCCGGTTTTCCGCAGTCCGGTTTGCGGAAGTGGACCTTTCGTTTAGCGGCCCTGCTGGTAGTGCCGGTTATGCTGGTGGGGACTGTCGAGATTGTGCTTCGCCTCATGAATTACGGGCATGAGACTTCGTTTTTTGTGCCCGGGCAACTCAAGGGGAATCGGGTTTGGGTGGAGAACACCTGGTTTGGGTCGCGTTTTTTTCCGCCGGCGCTGGCCCGAAGCGCATCCCCAACCGTCATGCGGGCGGAGAAGGCGCCGGGAAGTTACCGGATTTTTCTTTTTGGCGAATCCGCTGCGTTGGGCGACCCGCGGCCGGCTTTTGGGGTGGGGCGTTACCTGGAAGTGCTATTACGCGAGCGATATCCCGGCATTTCATTTGAGGTGGTGAGCATGGCGATGACCGCCATTAACTCGCATGCTATTCTCGAGATGGCTCGCGAGTGTGTCTCGCATCAAGGCGATCTATGGATTGTATATATGGGCAACAACGAGATGGCCGGGCCCTTTGGTGTCACAACGGTTTTTGGCGCCGCTGCGCCATCCTATCGCTGGATTCGAGCCAGTTTGTTACTGCAACAAACCAGAATCGGTCAATGGCTGCGAGAGACCGTCCATCGTTTGAGTCCCGCCGAGGATATCCCCGAGAACTGGGATGGGCTTCGGATGTTTCTGGATCGCCGGGTCGCGCCGAAAGATCCGCGCAAAGAACAGGTCTATTGGAATTTTCAGGCCAATCTCGAAGCCCTGGTGCGAGCGGGATCCAGAGCGCGTGTGCCGATCCTGTTAAGCACGGTGGCGGGCAACTTGAAGGATTGCGCCCCGTTTGGATCCTGGCTGCGATCGGAGATGACTCAGAACGACAGAATCCTTTGGAATCAGTGGTTCGAGGCAGGAATTACGAATGCCGCCCGGGAACGATGGTCTGAGGCGGCTCAAGCCTGGCAATCGGCCCTGCAGTTCACCCCCGACCATGCCGAACTGCATTTCCGGTTAGGCCAGTGTCTGATCGAGTCCTCGAATCTCCCGGCTGCGCGCGCCAGTTTCGTCAAGGCCCGGGACTTTGACAGCCTGCCGTTTCGCACCGATTCCCGATTGAACGCCCTGATCGTCAACACCGCCGAGAAATCCAAAGACCGGGGAGTGATCTTGTTTGACGTGGAGGAAAGGCTCGGTCGTCTCAGCCCCGGTCAAATCACGGGAACGGAGTTCTTCCATGAACACGTCCACTTGAATTTTGACGGGAACTATCAGCTGGCCTTGGGATGGGCGGAAAAAATCGAGGAACTTTTGCCTCTCGGATCCCGATCGAAACGGAAGGAGACGTGGGCGACGCCGGAGATTTGCGCGCAACGTCTGGGACTCACCGACTGGAACCGTCATTCTGTTCTCGAGGAAATGGCGCGCCGCCTGTCCGAGGCGCCATTCACCAACCAGTTGAATCACGAGAAACGCTGGGCCAGGCTTTCCCAAATCCTGGTTCAAACCCGAAGTCGCCTGCAGCTGAGCTTCAGGAAAGACGCGCGCGCAACATACGAGGCGGCGATTCAGTTGTGCCCGGACGACCACTGGTTGCACCATAATTATGCCGAATTCCTCGTCTCGATCGGTGATCTTGCTGAGGCAACAGCTCCGATGGAACGGGTTCGTGATTTGACGCCGCAACATTACACCGGTTTCCTGCAATTGGGCCGATTATACGCCCGCCAGAACAGATCTGAAGAGGCCCGCCAGTCTCTGGAACACGCCCTGCTCCTGCGTCCGGACCTGGTGGAGGCCCGCATCGAGTTGGGACAGGTTTATGCGAGGCAGAAGAAGCATGAGGAGGCTTTGGAACAGTACGACACAGCCCAGAGCAAACGTCCTCGGGATGCCGGACTCTGTCTGCTTCGGGCCGCTACTCTGTCGCATCAGGACAAGATCGAGGAATCCATAGCCGCGCTGAATCAAGCGATCAACATCCGGCCTTCGTTTGTTGAAGCTTACTATCTGCTCGGCACGCAGTGGGTTGCGCTCAAGAAGATCCCCGAGGCTCGGTTGGCTTTTGAGCAGGTGGTGCGTTTGCGGCCTGATCATGCGATGGGACATTTGAACCTGGGAATGGTCCTGGCGAAAGAGGGGCGTTTCGATCAGGCCCTGTTGCATTTGCAGGAAGCCGTGCGTCTCGATCCGGCGAACCGGGAAGCCCGTCAGTTCCTCGAGACCCTGAGGCAGATCCAGTCTCCCTCCAAAGCTTCGGGTCACGCCATGGAATAAACGGATGTTCTGGGTATCGGACGGTAGTGTTCCCCACATTCCTATGGCCTTTTTCGGGGGTGTTTGGTTTACTGGCGCCCGCAAACTCATGCGGATACTGGCAGCGCTTTTCGGAATTGGTGCGTGGGGACGCTGGATAGGGCTGGCGGCTGTGATATGGCCGTGGGGGCTGGTGGCACAATCCAATCAAACGACTCCCGGGCACCGTGTTCAACTCCTGACTGTGGCCACCGGGACACAGCCGGGTTTTACGCTTATCTCGCCTCGGGAATCGGGGGTTTGGTTTACCAATGTTCTTCCCCAGTCCCGTTACTTAACCAATCAGATTCTCCCGAACGGTTCGGGAGTTGCGGCGGGCGATGTGGATGGAGATGGAAGGTGTGATCTTTTCCTTTGCGGTTTGGCTTCGGGAGGAAGGCTTTATCGGAATGCGGGCCCATGGCGATTTGAGGACGTCACGGAATCATCGGGCTTATCGCTCCCGAATTTCGATGCCACAGGAGCCGCGCTGGTGGATATGGATGGCGATGGAGATCTTGATCTGATTGTGAACTCGATTGGCGGGGGTGCCCGGTTTTTTCGAAATAATGGCATGGGCAAATTCGAGCCTGGAATGCAGCCATTAAATGCCGGTCGGGGCGGAACCTCGATCGCCCTGGCGGATGCCGATGGCGACGGGGATCTGGACCTGTATCTTGCGAATTACCGGCAATCGACGCTGATGGATTCCCCAGGCACTCGTTTCAGCGTCAAAATGATCGATGGCCAACCGGTCGTGGCTGCGATCGACGGACGACCCCTGACCGATCCCGAGTGGACGAATCGATTCAAGTTCAAGATCGAATTGGGGGCGGGCGGACGCGGCAGGTTCGGCCATGAAGAGCTGGGCGAAGCCGACCTGTTTTGCCTGAACGATGGGCGGGGCAATTTCCAGCCGGTTTCCTGGACGGAGGGCGCGTTTTTGGATGAGGACGGTCAACCGCTTCAAAGCCCGCCCTTTGACTGGGGATTAACGGTGACCTTCAGGGATTTCAACGGGGACGGCGCTCCCGATATTTACGTGTGCAACGATTTCAACACTCCGGACCGGTTCTGGCTGAACGATGGAAAAGGCCGGTTTCGGGCTGCGCCCATGCTGGCCTTGCGACAGACCTGTTTGGCTTGCATGGCCATCGATGTGGCCGATATCGATCGGGATGGGGATTTTGATTTTATGCTGGTCGATATGCTGAGCCGCGATCATCAGCGCCGATTGACTCAACGCAACATGTTGCGCGCCGATCTGACGCCCGCTTCTCGAATCTTGGGGCGTCCCCAGTATCCCCGAAACACCTTGTTTTTGAATCGTGGCGACGGCACCTATGCCGAGATTGGCCAGTATGCCGGACTGGAAGCCTCCGAGTGGTCGTGGGCGGTGACCTTTTTGGATGTCGACCTGGACGGATACGAGGATCTTCTCGTGCCGAACGGATTCGAACGCGACAACATGAATGTCGATGTCCAGAATCTCATCAACCAGGCCAAGGCGAGCAAGAAGGTCCTGAGCCGTGAGGAACTCCAGTTGCGTCGCCACTTCCCCCGACTGACCACGCCGAACGCGGCCTTTCGCAATCTCGGCAATCTGCGATTCCAGGAGGTCGGACGGGAGTGGGGATTTGACACGCCGACCATCTCTCAGGGGCTATGCCTGGCCGATTTCGACAACGACGGCGATCTTGATCTGGCGGTGAACAACATGAATTCAACAGCCGGGTTGTACCGCAACAATGCCTCCGCCCCAAGGATCGCGGTGCGTCTGAAGGGTAAAGCGCCGAATACTCGAGGAATCGGAGCGCGGATTACCGTGACCGGAGGCCCGGTCCCGCAGAGCCAGGAGATGGTTAGCGGCGGGCGATATCTCTCCTGTGACGAAGCGCTGCGTGTGTTTGCCGCCGGATCGTCGAGTAACCGATTGCGGATCGAGGTCGTCTGGCGCAATGGCCGCCGAAGTGTGGTCGAGGGCGCGAGTCCCAACAGCCTTTGCGAAATCGACGAAGCCGGCGCGATGGTTTCTTCTGAAGCCCATGACCCGAACGTCTCAGCGAAACCGGTGTTTGAAGATGTCAGCCGGCTCTTGGCTCACAGTCATCGTGACGAGCCCTTTGATGACTACGCCCGCCAGTCTTTGTTGCCGAGGAAACTGAGCCAACTGGGGCCCGGGGTGTGCTGGTGGGATGTTGACGGCGACGATTGGGACGATCTGGTGATTGGGAGCGGTTATGGGGGGCGGCTGGCTTTGTTCAAGAACAACGGGCAGGGCGGATTTGTTCTTGTGGATAAAGCCCCCTGGAACCTGGCCGTTCCGCGGGATCAGACCGCGATTCTTGGATGGAGGAAAGGCGAAGTCCTGGTTGGAGGCGCGAATTACGAAGATGGCCTCCTGGTGGGGGGAGCGGTTACAACTTACCGCTGGGATTCTGCTGATACTATCGAGGCGATCGGGTTGTGGGAGTCGAGCGTGGGACCGATGGCTATGGCAGACTGCAACGGCGATGGGGATCCTGACTTGTTTGTGGGCGGACGTGTGATTCCCGGTCGTTACCCGGTGGCGGCATCGTCACGGATTTTTCGGCGACAGAATGGACAGTGGATCCTGGACGAAGCCAACAGCGCGAGATTCAAGGATGTGGGTATAGTCAGCGGAGCCGTGTGGAGCGATTTGGATGGGGACGGTTGGTCCGACTTGATTCTTGCCTGCGAATGGGGGCCGGTGCGGGTCTGGCACAATTCAAACGGGATTTTACAGGAAGTGACTCGCGAGCTCGGCCTTTCGGAGTTTACAGGCTGGTGGAATGGGGTGGCGACTGGCGACCTGAATAGCGATGGCCGGATGGACATCATCGCCGCCAACTGGGGACAAAACACCAAATATGAGAGCCACCGTCTCAAATCCTTGCGGCTGTATCATGGGGATTTGACGATGGACGGCACGGTGTCGTTGCTTGAATCCTGGTATGATCCGGGCAGCGGAAGATATGTTCCGGTCCGGATGCTCGATGCGGTGACGAAGGCGATGCCGTTTCTGGCCGAGCGGTTTTCGACCTTTGAAGCCTGGTCCAAAATCGGAATGGACGACGTGGCCACGGATCGGCGCGAGCGATTGCGCGCCCTCGAGGCGACCACGCTGGAGTCCATGATTTTTTTGAACCTGGGAAATCGTTTCGAGGCCAGTCGGATGCCGATGGAAGCGCAGCTGACTCCGGCCTTCGCTGTGTGCGTGGCCGACTACGATGGCGATGGCCGGGAGGATGTGTTTCTCAGCCAGAACTGTTTTGGAGTCGAACCGGACACCTCGCGCTATGACGCTGGCAGAGGACTGTGGCTGCAGGGCGATGGGCACGGTGGGCTGAGACCTGTCCCGGCCAGCGAAAGCGGCATCAAGGTTTATGGCGAACAACGCGGGGCTGCCGTCGGTGATTTTGATGGGGATGGGCGCGTCGATCTCGTGGTCAGCCAGAATGGCGAGGAAACCCGGCTGTTTCGCAATGGTCGAGCGAAACCTGGATTGCGGGTCCGACTTCAGGGCAGCGAGGCGAACCCGAGGGCTTTGGGAGCTGTATTGAGAATAAAGTCGGGGAACCGGTGGGGGGCGGCCCGCGAAATCCAGGCGGGTGCAGGTTATTGGTCTCAGAACAGTGCGGTGCAGATCCTGCCCCCGCCGGAATTGGGCGCGCAATTGTGGATCCGTTGGCCGGGCGGCAAGACCCATCTCGTAGACCTCCCGGATCAGGCCCGTGAAATCGTTGTCGGAATCGACGGCCAGGCGCGCAAAATCCACTGAGGCAGGCTTATGATCCCCGCCGCTAATATTCACTTGCCCATTGCGAGACACTGCGCGGAACTAACCGCGGATTTTGCGGATAACACGGATCAATAAGAGAGATGCCTATACGAAACTGGAAAAGGATCGGGACTTGGCTGTGGCTTATCGAGTTCTTGTTTGGACTTTGGCCTGTCTTTGGCGCTGAGAGATGGCAAAACGGATCGGGATTTCGGTTTAGGTCGTTGCCCGTTCCGGCCTCAGGCAAAACGGGTTTTACGGAGCTGACGTCGCAGCAAACGGGTGTTGCGTTCACCAACATTCTAGGCCGAACAAACGCCGCCTTGAACCAGATCCTTTTGAACGGTTCCGGCGTGGCGGCGGGGGACGTGGATGGGGACGGATGGTGCGATGTATATTTTTGTCGTTTGGAAGGGCCGAATGCCTTGTATCGCAACCGCGGCGATTGGACATTTGAGGACATCACAGCCGCAGCCGGAGTGGCCTGCGACGGACAGTTTTCGACGGGGGCGGCGTTGGTGGATTTGGAGGGGGATGGGGATCGGGATTTGCTCGTGAACAGCGTGGGAGGTGGCACCCGTTGTTTCCTGAATGACGGCAAGGGACATTTCACCGAAGCCCAGAATTCAGGCCTTGTCCGGCAGTTGGGCAGCACGTCGATGGCTCTGGCCGATATCGATGGAGACGGCGATCTGGATCTTTACGTGGCGAATTATCGGACGACGACGATCCGCAGCACGGGCTTTGAACTGTTGAATGTGAACGGGCAACGGATGCTGCGGCCGGAGGATCGGGATCGTCTGTATGTCACGCCCGACGGCTTTCTGCGCGAACACGGCGAGGTGGATGCCTTTTACTTGCACGATGGCAAGGGGCATTTCCAGCAAATGTCCTGGACTGATGGCCGGTTCAAGGACGCCAAAGGGAATGTTCTCACCGCGCCTCCGAAGGATTGGGCGCTCTCGGTGGTATTTCGGGACATCAACCGGGACGGAGCTCCGGATCTTTATGTCTGCAACGATTTTTGGAGTCCTGACAAAATCTGGTTGAATGACGGCCAAGGCAATTTTCGGGAGATCGCTCGCGAGGCGTTGCCCAATACCAGCACGTTCTCGATGGGGATGGATTTTGGAGACATCAATCGGGATGGTTTCGACGATTTTTTTGTGCTGGACATGTTCAGTCCCGATCACGTGCGGCGCGTGACCCAAACCATCATGTTCGGAAACGCGCCTTGGCCGATTGGATACAGCGAGGATCGTCCCCAGGTGACCCGCAACACGCTTTTCCTGAACCGCGGAGACAACACCTTCGCCGAGATGGCCCAGATGAGCGGCGTCCAGGCAACCGACTGGTCCTGGAGCCCGGTGTTTCTCGATGTTGATCTCGATGGTTTTGAAGATCTTCTGGTGGTTACGGGGAACACCTTTGACACCCAGGATCAGGATGCCGAGAACCGGATTCGGGCGGCGGGACCGTGGCCCCGCGCAAAGGTGCCTTACAAGCTTTGGATGTATCCGTCGTTGTTCTTGCCCAATGTCGCGTTTCGCAATCGGGGGGATCTGACGTTCGAGGAGACAGGGAAGGCCTGGGGATTCCATGCCGGGGGTGTTTCGCAAGGCATGTGTCTGGCCGACCTGGATAACGACGGCGATCTCGACGTTGTCCTGAATAATCTCAATGCGGCGGCCAGCCTTTGTCGCAATGAATCCATCCGGCCTCGAATTGCCATACGGCTGTTGGGCGGGATGGGGAATCGCGCCGGGATCGGCGCTCGAATCCAGGTGAGTGGAGGACCGGTGGATGTTCAGAGCCAGGAGATGATTGCCGGCGGGCGGTATCTGTCGTGCGACGATGCGTTGCGTGTGTTTGCGGCGGGGCATCTCACGAACCAGCTCCGGATCACCGTGCTCTGGCGAGGGGGCGGTCAAAACGTTGTGACGGACGCCACAGCCAATCACCTGTATGAAATCGCGGAAAGTGCCGCCGCCAGGCCGGCCGCGCCAAAATCAACTCCTCGTCGTGTTCATTTCGAGGATGTCTCCGATCGCCTGAACCATGTTCATCACCAGGAGCCCTTCGATGACTTCGCCCGTCAACCGCTGCTTCCCAACAAGCTAAGCCAGTTGGGACCGAATGTAGCCTGGACGGATCTCGATAATGATGGATGGGAGGATCTGGTGATTGGAGGCAGCCGAGGGGGTAAGCTGGCCTTCCTGCGCAACGATGGACGTGGCGGGTTTTCGCCGATTGACCGCGCCCCTTTCAATGCCACGATCAATCGGAGTTTGACCACGGTTTTGGGTTGGCATCCCATTCCGGGAAAGACCGCTCTCGTGGCCGGCGCCGAAAATTACGAGACCGCTTCCGCGGAGGGCGCCTCGGTGCACCATTTCGATTACACGGGAGGGGACGTTGTGGACAATCTGCCCGGGCAACCGAGCAGCACCGGCCCCATGGCGCTTGCCGACGTCGACGGCGATGGTGATCTGGACTTATTTGTGGGAGGGCGAGTTGTGCCCGGCCGCTACCCGGAGCCGGCTTCGTCAAGGTTATTTCGGAACGACAGGGGATTTTTCAAGTTGGCTGTGGAAGAGAGCCGAACCTGGGACCGTGTGGGCATGGTCAGCGGGGTAGTGTTTAGCGATTTGGATGGCGACGGCGATCCGGATTTGGTTTTGGCCTGTGAATGGGGAGCTGTCCGCGTTTGTCAAAATGACCAGGGCAAGTTCCAGGATGTCACAGACAAGCTGGGTTTGGGGCGGTATCTTGGCTGGTGGAATGGAGTGACCGTTGGAGATTTTGACGGTGATGGGCGTCTCGACATCGCCGCCTCGAACTGGGGAAGAAACACCAAATACGAAGCCTTTCGTTCCCAACCCTTACGGCTGTTCTACGGAGATTTCAATGAGGCAGGCCAGGTCGATATTGTGGAAGCCCACTTTGACGCTGGAATGGGCAAGATGGTGCCGGATCGCGCTTTCGAGAGCATGGCGAACGCGCTGCCTTTCCTCCGGGAACGTTTCGCAACCCATAAAGCCTATGGACAAGCGGGTTTGACCGAAGTGCTTGGCGATCGCCTCAAGTCAGCCCGGGAACTTGCCGCCAATATCCTGGAGTCCATGGTCTTCCTGAATCGCGACAATCATTTTGAATCCCGAGTGTTACCGGTGGAAGCCCAACTCGCCCCGGCCTTTGGCCTGTGCACAGGCGATATGGATGGAGACGGCTGCGAGGACCTTTTTTTGAGTCAAAATTTCTTCGCGACCCAGCCGATGAATTCGCCCTACGACGGGGGGCGAGGGCTGTGGTTAAAAGGAGATGGCCGGGGCGGTTTTCGCGCCGTGCCTGGACAGGAGAGCGGGATTCGGGTTTACGGAGAACAACGCGGGGCCGCTCTCTGCGATTATGACAGCGACGGCCGCGTGGACCTTGCTGTTGCGCAGAACGGCGCCGCAACTCGGCTTTATCACAACGTCGGAGCCAAACCTGGTCTTCGGGTGCGTCTGAAGGGGTCTCCAGGCAACCCGGATGGCGTTGGAGCGGTGATGAGTTTGTTGTTTGGGAAGCGTCGCGGGCCCGTTCGTGAAATCCATGCTGGATCGGGCTATTGGTCTCAGGACAGCGCAGTCCAGGTGATGGGCGCCCCCGAACAAGCTTCGCAGATCTGGATTCGCTGGCCCGGTGGCAGAACAACCACCACTCCCATTCCGCCCAATACCCGGCAGGTCACCATCGATCCTGAAGGCAAGGCAATCCTTCCTTGATCGTCTTATTTGCGGTTCAGGGAAGCTTTTTCTGGCTTGTTGGCACCGGATCCGCCCGATACCCTTTTGATCTTGCACAGAAAACGAACAGCGTCCGGCACGAGTCAGTTGTCAACAGCCCAAACGGCCAGCGCGCCCATTCAGACACCCACATGTTCCAGTAAGGGAAAATGGGCCTATTTTTTCCTGGCGGCGGCTGCATTTTGTGTCTGCCTATTGAGCATTTTCGAAGTGATCTTGCGCCTGGCAGGATACGGTGATCCGGCTTCGTTTCTGGTTCGTCGGGAGATTAACGGCACCCGGGTGCTGGTGGAGAACCCGCGATACGGATGGAGTGATTCCGGGCCGGTTTCGATTGGAAGTCTATCGCCCGTGGTCCTGCAGTCGAAGAAACCCGCCGGCGTTTACCGGATCTTTCTATTTGGTGAATCCGCGGCTTTGGGCGAACCCCGGCCGGCTTACGGTGTGGGCCGATATTTGGAGACGTTATTGCGCGATCGTTTTCCGGGAGCCAGCTTCGAGGTGGCGTGTATGGCGGCGAGCGGACTCGATTTGCCCGCGATAATGAGCATGGTCAGGGAGTGCGCCGCTTACGAAGGGGATCTATGGATTTTCTACCTGGGAAACAACGAGTTCATGGGTCGTTTGGGGGGCGACACAACTCGCGGGGCATCGGACTTGTCAATACAACCTGCTCGTGGGTGGCCGATCTGGCGTCGGATTCGCATGGGTCAATGGTTGGCTGATTTAAAGGCGAGGTCACAGGGCGACTCGTTGAAGCCCACTGACAGGGGTGACCTTAAGCCCTCCATCGATTATCGGCTGGTTCCCGGCGATCCCCGTAAGGAACGTGTCTACGAGAATTTTCGGCTGAACTTGGATGCCATGGTCCAAGCGGGGATTCGTGCTGAAGTGCCTGTGTTGCTTTGTGAGATGGCCAGTAATATGAAGGATTGCGGTCCGTTTGGATCGGCGCATGTCCCCCCTTTGTCGTCGGATGCCCAGACTGAATGGCAAAAACTTCACGACTTGGGAACCTGTGCGATTCGCGAGAAACAATGGGAAGAGGCTATCTCCGCGTTTGAGAGGGCGCTTAGATTGAGTCCGCATTTTGCCGACACCCACTTCCAGCTGGGGTGTTGTCAGTTGGCGATGTCCAACCACGATGCCGCATGGAAGAGCTTCGAACGGGCTCGCGATGCGGACACTTTGGTTTTTCGGGCGGACTCGCGGCTGAATAGAATCATTGAAGAGACAGGACGCCGATACGCCGGGAAGGGGGTTGTATTCGTCGACACCATGAAAGCTCTGGCGCGGTTCAGTCCTGATCGGATTCCAGGACGTGAGTCCTTTCTCGATCCAGTGCAACTCAATCCTGACGGGAGCTACCGGTTGGCCAGGACTTTGGCGGAGGAAGTGATCCCTCGGTTGCCGCAGGCTTTGAAGGCGTCTCAGACCGCGGAATGGGCCACACCGGAGGCTTGTGCCTTGCGTTTGGGCCTCACGGACTGGAATCGCCATGCGATCTTCGAGGAAGTCTACCGTCACTTGCTCGATGCCCCGTACACCCATCAGGTCAATTCTGCGAATTTTGTCCGGCAGCATTTTGACGATTTGAACCGTCTCAAGACCACTGTGCGTTCGGGCCATGTGAATCAGGCTCGAGCGGTCTACGAGGAATCGATCGCGTTTCGTCCCCAGGACTTTTGGCTTTATGAGAACTACGCCGAGTTTCTCGAAGCCACGGGTGATACCGCAAAAGCCGAACTGGCATGGAAGAAAGTTGCCGAGCTGCTTCCTCATCATCCTCTGGGTCATTACCAATCCGGGCGGTTGTTGGTTCGTCAGAGAAAATTTGACGAAGCCAGGATGGCCTTGAAGCAAGCCTTGAGTTTGCGTCCGGACCTGGGCGAGGTTTATATGGAACTGGGGCAGTTGGCCGGGGGCCGGGGCGAGTGGGATGAGGCGCTTCGGCATTTTGCAGACGCGCAACGGTTGCGTCCAAACGATGCCCGCATTTTGATGTATCGCGCCGATCTCCTCGCGCGCCAACAAAACCGCCCGGAGGCGATTCTCAATCTGCGTGGGGCGATCGAGCTGAAGCCGTCCTATTGGGAAGCTCGGTACTTGTTAGGAGTCGAATGGGCGGTCGACGAGAAAATCGCCGAGGCCCAGGCAGAGTTTGCCGAGGTGGTGCGGCTTCGGCCTGACCACGTTTTGGGCCATCTGAATCTGGGGGTTGCCTTGGCGCTTCAACAGAAGTATGCCGAGGCCCTCGAGCATTTTCAGGAAACCCTGCGCCTGGATCCCCAAAATCAGAGCGCCCGGCAGCACATCGAGACAATCGGAAAAATGCAGCAGGGGAATCCTGAGTGATTGAGGAATAGGCGCTTGACGCTGATTTGAGGGGAGCACAGGCTGTCCGTGTCAACACCAAAGAGATCGGGTGTCCGTAACTTAAAGAGAATGTTTTGAATAGCCTTATGTCGATCTGGTCTGGAACCAAATTGGGTGTGGGAATGTGCCTGTTTGCCAATATAGGGATAGGGGGCGGAGGACTGGTGGCCTCTGAGCCACTGACGCCGTCAGCTGGGGCTATGCCCCCCAACATCCACAGTCCAAAAATCCAGTTTCAGACACCTGAATTCGACTTTGGCCAGATCATCGGAGGCCAAGTCGTCAGCAACACCTTCGTGTTCACAAATGTGAGCGAACGATTGATCGAGATCAAGGATGTGCGATCGTCCTGTGGTTGTCTGCCCGCGGGCAAATGGACGCGTCAGGTTGAGCCGGGCAAGACAGGGATCATTCCCCTCGAACTTCACACGGCCTCTGTCAAAACCGGCCCCGTTGTTAAGGACGTGAAGGTGACGCTCAACGAGACAAATCAGCCGCCAGTCATCCTCAAAATCAAGGCCAATATATGGCGCCCGATCGAGGTGATTCCCTCATCCGCAATGCTTCCCCGAGTGGCGGATGCCCCTCCGGATGGGGTCGCGGTCGTCCGCATCATCAACAAGCAGGAGGAACCGCTGACATTATCGGCGCCGATCTGCAACAATCGCTTGATCTCGGCGCAGTTGAAAACCAATCAACTGGGCCAGGAATACGAGCTGATCCTCAAGCTTGTGCCGCCTGTGGGGTCGGCGAACGTATTCGCCGATATTACCATGAAAACGTCGGCGACCAACATGCCCGTCCTGACCGTTCCGGTGTGGTCCGTGGTCCAACCTGCCATCACGGTCCTCCCCACTCCACTACAACTCCCCCCCGGCCCCATCATCACCAATTTGAAACAGTCGGTCTCGATTCGAAGCGCATGGACCCATACTCTCGCCTTGTCCGATCTTTCGGTGAATGCCAAGAAGGTTGATATCGAGCTGGTCGAACTCCAACCGGGCCGGTTCTTTACGATACTCCTTACTTTTCCTGAAGGCTACCAGATCGGCGAAGGTGAGAAAGTCGAGCTCAGCGTTAAATCGAATCATCCCCATTACCCGTTGATCAAAGTGCCGATTCTCCAATCGCCACGTTGAATTTCGGCGAGGATAATCTTCATCGAGATAAAAGGGCGGCTCGAGGGTTATAGAAAGTTCCCTGCGTCTCCAGGCCCTGACCTCAAATTTTGAACCCGCGGAAGGCCGTGCAGGTCGCATCAATCCGCATCGCCCAATGAAACGACCCAGTTGCAGACCGCGTGTCATAGACCGGTTGCCATAATAAATTTCCGAATGGCAGGAGGAATTTTGGCCTGGGTCAAGGCGGCAAGGCCGGCGCATCCCTGAAACGGGCTGTAACGGCCGAGCCAACGCAGCCCCAGGCCAAAAGGACCCTGTCTCAACGAGATGGAGCCGAGGAGGGCGGGGGCTTCGTTCCGTGCTCAGTCGAGACCGCTGCGGGTATCCTCCTTCGCACGCGTCTCGCCCGCGCCCTCCTCGGCTCCACCATTCTGGATATTTATTATGGCAATCGGTCTAATGCCGTGGATTTACGAAAAAAAAGAGACCGGGCCGAAGCCCGGTCTCTTTCGGTTCAGATCTGTTCGGGTTGAGCTCTATTGGCTTGCAGCGCGATAGAACTTGATGGTCGTGCCCGCCGGAACGGTGTACGGGCTGGTGGCGCCCGTAACGGCCGTGTACGGACCTTCAACCTGATCGGCCGATTGCAGCACGCCTTTATAAGTGATCGTGACTGCGGTCGCATCGCGGGCGATGTCGATCTCGGCACCGGGTTGCGGAGGCGTCAGGACGACGGTATCGAGGGCTTTGCCCAGTTTGCCGGCGTCATAGATCGCCTGGATTTCGTTGGCGGGGAGGACACGATTCCACACGGCGACTTCGTCCATATGACCGATCATGTAGTTCGGCGTTTCATCGACGATCGGAACAATGCCTGCTCCGAGGTCGTTGGTGTTCTGGCGAACGCCAATCGACAGGAACGGCACGGTCGATTCCTTGATGGTATTGAGGTATTCGCTCATGGCGACCTGCTGACCGTTCTTGTAGAGGCGTAGTTGCGCCCCATCCGCAGTGAAGGCCACGTGCGTCCATGTTCCGAGCGGGAACTTGACCGTGTCAGCGACGCGCGGGAAGGCTCCGCCGGCTTGGATCATGGTGGCCAACCGGTAACTGTAGTCGTTCTGATCCTGATCCAGGATCAGTTCGAATTGCCCGGACGGGACCGGATTATTGTCGCCCGGCGCCCGGAGGCTGCCTTCGCCATTACGGACAAAGGTAATCGGCGAAGAGGCCCCCGCATCAACCTTAACCCAGGCTGCGGCACTGACCGCCCGGGTGGCTTTCGGATAATCATCCACCATCGCGTAGGCGCTGGCCCCATCGAACGCGAGCGCGTTGCCATCGACACCCGCCACCCAGGTGGCTGCCTCGAAGATGTTGGCGGGTTTTCCGCCAGACACCGCGTTGGCTGCGACCTTGCCGGAGGATTCGTTGAACTTCCAGTAACCAGCCAGGGCGTCCTTGATGTTATAATTCGACACATAGACGGTCGCATTCTTGCTCACCGTGGTTCCCGCAGGGCTGAACACCGCCACGCTATACACGGCTTCATCAGCTTCGCTCAGAGAACTGATGACCAGTGTTGAGGAGGTCGCTCCACTGATGTTACCGCCATTGGGCAGGTTGCGACCGGCTTTGCGCCACTGATAACTGAGGTTCTCTCCGGTGGCCTGCACACTTAAAACCACCGTGCCGCCTTCAGGCCCAACCGTCGGTTGAGGATCCTGGGTGACTGTCGGAGGATCGCCAACGGCTGGCGCGTTCAGGACCAACTGGATGCCGCCAACTCCGGTTGCTTGGTCGGATCCGACAAGAACGTTGAAGGTCAGGGTCACATTGCCACTGGCATCCGGGCTGACGTTGTCAAACCGGATGTAGTTCGCCAGGGTTGGCTTGGCCGGATCGGTGCTTATGCCGCGATAGAAGCCAGGCGCCGGCTTGTATTCATCCGAGTTCATCACGCGGACGTAATAGGTCGTCGTGCCAACCTTGTAGCTCAGAGTCTGAACTTGAAGCGGCGGGGAGACGACATAGATCAGGACGGCATGCTTCCCGGCTGGGACGTTCTGGAAGGTCATGGTCTGCTCGCCATCATCCACGGCGTTCGCACCAGCGATACCGTTCAGCAATCTCTGTGTGGATGAATCACTACCCGTTCCCGCGCCCCAGGTGCCGCTGGTGGTGAACTCAAAGGTGATGGTGGAAGCGTTGCCATCGCTGTCCAATAGCACATCCGGCAATGTGGTCATATCGCCTGTATAACCACTTTGATTCGTTGCGTTGTTCCAGTATCCCTGGAGCTGAACACCCGCGATGTCATCCGGGAGCATGGCTGTGGGAGCGCCATTGGCGCCGCCGCCCAGGAAGTGGATGCCGACGCTCTTGGTCGACGAGGGCTTGAAGACCATCGCCTTGACGGGTGTGCTGACTTCGCATCCGACGATCTCGACGGTATAAACGTTCGTCTCGTTTGCCGACGTGATAGCCTCGGTCGTATAGCTCTTTTGGGTTGCTCCGGGGATCGCGACACCGTTCTTGGACCACTGCAGCGGCCAGGGACCGTTGACTTCCGTGAAGAAGGTCGCGGTCGAACCACTCAGAACAGGGGTATCCACCGGTTGGGTGAGGAACTTGGCCTTGCTGCAATCGGTCTGGGAAGTGATGGCCAGCAGGCCCACTTCAGCGATCTGCATGCAGCAGGTATTGTCGGTCTGCACCTGGACGACTGTCCAGCGATAGTGCTTGTAGGACTTCGCATTCTGGAAGTAGAAGGTCTGGGTTTCATACCGCGACGCAAACGCCGGGATATCGTCATTCTTGTAGACCAATTCCCAGGTTCCGGACGCGAAATCTGTCACCGTCGCGTCATTGGAACCTTCCAACGTAATACGCTTCGGATCGCGCTCGGGGGCGTCATTGGCGGATTGCATGAAGATCCCAATGACGGTGGTTTCTCCGACAGAGGGAGTGACGACGAACCCGGAGGGTTTCTCAACCACTCCGCCTGATTGTTTGGAGTCGAAGTTGAGGTATTTGGCCTGGGTGCCGTCGATGGCATTGGCCACGCCTTCCGAGGCGGGATGATTAGAGGAAGAAGCGATGATGGGATCGCCGGGTTGCACGACGTTCTTGGGCGCTCCGGAGCCGAGCAATTGGACTTCGGCGATCTGCATGCAGCAGGTATTGTCGGCCGCGACCTTCAGCACGGTCCAACGATAGTGCTTATAGGGCTTGACGTTGGCAAACAGGAAGGTCTGGACTTGGTAACGGGCCGCGAACGCCGGAACATTTTCGTTCTTATAGACCAATTCCCATGTGCCAGAATTGAAGTCAGCGATTGTTTCGTCGTTTGAACCTTCCAGCGTGATGCTCGCGGGATCGCGCTCGGGAGCGTCGTTTGCCGATTGCATCGAGATCCCTTGGACCACAGTCGCTCCCACGGAGGGAGTCACCACGAATCCAGAGGGTTTCTCAACGACCCCACCCGATTGCTTCGAGTCGAAGTTCAGGTATTTGGCCTGGGTGCCGTCGATGGCGTTGGCTACGCCTTCAGAGGCAGGATGGTTCGAGGAGGAGGCAATGATGGCATCGCCGGGTTGGGCGACATTCTTGGGCACTGTGCCACCCAAAATCTGGACCTCGGCAACCTGCATGCAACAGGTGTTATCGGTCTGCACCTGGAGAACCGTCCAACGGTAGTGCTTGTAGGGCTTGAAGTTCTGGAAGGCAAAGGTCTGGGTCTCATACCGGGCCGCGAACGCCGGGATATTCTCGTTTTTATAGACCAATTCCCATGTGCCCGAGTTGAAGTCGGCAATGGTATCGTCATTCGAGCCCTCCAAGGTAATGCTCTTGGGATCGCGCTCGGGAGCGTCATTGGCCGATTGAATGGAAATGCCTGTTACCCAGGTCACTCCCACCGAAGGTGTCACGACAAAACCGGAAGGCTTCTCAACAACGCCTCCGGACTGTTTGGAGTCGAAATTCAGGTACTTGGCCTGTGTGCCGTCGATGGCGTTGGCCACGCCTTCGGAGGCGGGGTGGTTGGACGAAGATGCGAGGATCGGATCTCCGGGTTGAACAACATTTTTCTGGGCGTAAGCAACGCCTGCGAGCGACATGAGCAAGGCGACTGCCAGCCATGTGCGCTTAGGGGTTCTACATTGAGGGTTGGTATTCATACGTGTATACGTAATTCCCTGGTGTCAATCGACACTAGATCACTGGTGTTTAGGTTGATTTATCTGAATGGGAACGCGCGTATATTCTCTCTAAAGCCGTCTGGGAGTCAACACTATTTGAAGAAAATTCCCATGATTTTATACGAAAAAATCATCGGGGTTTTTCATGGATTTCTTGGCCTTATCGAGCCTGAAAATTCACTGAACCGCAAATCAAACGATCAAGGAAGGATTGTTTTACCTTCAGTATCGATGGTGACCTGGCGCGTGTTCGGGGGAATGGGAGTGGTTGTCGTTCTGCCCCCCGGCCAACGGATCCATAGGTTTACAGGACCATTGGGTATAGCCAAGACGTAGCCATAGCTATCCTGGGACCAATAGCCTGAGCCCGCGTGAATTTCCCGGGCTGGACCTTGGCCGTCCTGGGTGAGAACACGGAGAACAGCGCCGATGCCGTTGGGATTGAAGGGCGGGCCTTGGAGTTTGACTCGAAGTCCCGGTCTTGCTTCCGAGTTTCTGAAGAGTTTGGCGGGGGCGCCGTTTTGGGTGACGGCAAGATCGACGCGTCCATCCTGATCGAAATCGCACACTGCAGCGCCTCTTTGGTCACCGGCGATTCTGATGCCTGAGCGACTGGGAGAGACGGGCTCCAACTTGCCGGTGCCATTGCCTTGAAGCCAGATTCCAAGACCGGCATTCAGCCTTGTGGTCTCGGGCTGGAGCGCGGAGAAATTCTGGCTGAGGAATACATCTTCAGACCCATCGCCGTTGAAGTCGGCGATGTTCACGGCAAACGCTGGGGCGAGTTGCACCTCTTTGGGAAGCGCGGTGGCGCTGAATCCGGAACCGGTATTGAGGAAGACCATGGAAGCCAAGTTGTTAACCTGGATTTTTCTGGCCAGAGGCAAGCGTTCGCCCATGAGTTCCTCGACAGTGGCCTCGCTATAGGCCTTATGGGTGGTGAATTGTTCGTGGATGAACGGCATGGCGTTGGCGATCGCCATGAATTGCCGCCAGGGGGCCAGGATTGAGCCGACGTATTCGGTCTCGAGGATTTCCATGACACCCGGTTGGCTCCATTGACCATAGAGAAAGACCAAGGGTTGTTCAGGCGAAGCGCGATAGGGGCTGTTAAGACCCCAGTTGGCAGCAACGATGTCCATCCGGCCATCGTTATTGAGATCGCCGGTGGTTACGCCACGCCACCAGCCGGTATACTTGTCGAGGCCAAGATTCGAAGTGACCTCAAACCACCTCGTATTGCGCCGGGTGAATACGCGTATGGGACCCCATTCACATGCCAGAACGAGTTCAGGTATGCCATCTCCGGTGAGATCGCTCCAGACGGCGCTGTTCACGATGCCGATATGGTCAAAAACCACAGAGTTCTGAGCATCCAATCGCCACTGTTGGCCGTTCCAGAGGAAAAGCTTGGATGGGGTGCTGAGCGGGTATTGGCCCGGCAGGACACCCCCGGCAACGAACAGCGCCATTTGCCCATTGCCATCCAGGTCTCCAAGAGCCATGGCAGAGGCATTGGGTCCTTGGCAGTCGAGGGAACTGGCTGGCAGTAGTTGTTTTCCTTGCAGGCGAAAGCCGACTACGAGGTTCGTGTTGCCAGACTCATAACCGGCAAGGCTGGCCAGGATCAGGGGACCATCCTTCGCGTTGTCCCATCCAATCAAGCCGCAGAGGTCATCCGGGACAGAAGGTATCTGACGGGTGTCCATCGAGACGAAACCGCCCTGGCCGTCCCATCGAAAGACAGTGGGTTTGCCGCCACGTCCGGATCCGAGGATTAATTCGTCCCGTCCATCGCGATCAAGGTCAAACCAGGCGATCCCTGCTCCCATCTGGCTGAGTTTGAACGGGAGCAGGGATTGTCGTTCGTAGTCGTTGAATTCCAATTCCGGGTGTGCATGGGCGGGCAGGGTGTTGATCTCCTCGAAAAACGGTTTGATGGGGGGGGAGGGGCGATTACGATTAGGATTAGGATCAAGATTAAGATTAGGATTAGGTTCGTCGATTTCGTAAAGGCGATTGGGTTTGATTCCCGGGATCCGGCTGCGAGTCCCATTGCGCCATTGGATTTCCAGATGCAAATCCTGTGGGTTTAAACCGGTGGCCAAGGTGATCAAGGGATCCGAGCCGGACTGGTAACGGCCACCGCTGACGACTTCAGTGGTTTGGCGGGGAACGGCCCCGTTTACCAGGGTGACTTTTGCTCCGATGCCCTGGGTGTTTGGATTACGGCCTTTTAAACGGACGGCCACGCGCCCGGCTGGGGTGTCGTTCCGAAGGGCAATTGCCGGCGAGTTCAGGTTGTTGACGATTAAGTCCAGATCGCCGTCCAGGTCGAAATCCGCCAGCGTCAATCCCTGATGAACACCAGGATGGTTGAGGTTCCAGGGGGTGGTGACTTCGCTAAAGGTGCAATTGCCATGATTTCGAAAGGCGACAATTGGCATTAAAAGCTTGGGATAAAGTCGGTTATGTTCCATTAGCTCACGGGTAAACTCGCGCTGCCGGACCTTTTCATCCTTGATATGATCCCAGGAATGTTGGCGGGAACGGATCTCGGCTTCGGCGTCGTAGTCCTGAACATCGCGATAGTGGCCGGCCCCAATCAGGAGATCGTCGAAGCCATCCAAGTCGACATCGATGAACAAAGTGGTCCAGGACCAATCGGATGCGGCGACATGGCCGAGATAGGCAATTTCAGCGAAGGAAGTATCGCCTCGGTTCCAAAAGAGGGTGTTCCGGAGGACTTGGGGGCGACCTGTGAGATCGCCGATGGGGGCGGCGAAGGGTTTCTGGGCCATCAGCTGGCGTTTGCGCAAGTGGGGAATACGACTCAGCATTTCTGTGACGAAGAAATCGAGGTGCCCATCCCGATCGATATCGGAGAAATCGACGCTCATGGAACTGGCGCACATCATGCGCCAGGCTTGGTTTTGGATGGGGTGAAAGCGGCCCTTGCCGTCATTGATCCAGAACCGATCCGGGGTCCAGTAGTCGTTGCAGACATAGAGATCCGGATCAAGGTCGCCATCGACATCGCGAAAACTTGCGGTTAATCCCCAGTCGGCGGGCGGTTCAGTCAACGGCTTTCCCGATTCATCGAGGAACGTCCCGCCAAGCCAGTCGACGAGCTTGAAACGACCGGTGCCGTCATTCAGGAACAGTTGGTCCGGTTGTCCGCATTCTTCGAGCCGTCCATTGAGGAATACGAAACGGTTCGTTTCGGCGCCGGGAAGAATGGGGCGTCCTTTGACCATGGTAATTTGGACGCGGCCGCGATCTCGGATGTCATCCGGGCGATAATTGGCGACATAAAGATCGAGGGTGCCGTTTCCATCGATATCTGCGAGGGTCAGAGAGGTGCTGCCCGAGGCGTTTGCCGTTCCCGCGGAGGCGGTGGCATCGGTGAATTTGCCCGTTCCGTTATTCAGGAAACAACGCACCCCTTGTCCCGAGCAACTGACCAGCAGATCGAGGTGACGATCGCCATTAATATCCGTAAAGACCGCCCCGCGGCTGTAGAGGAGGGTTTCCCCGAGTCCGGCTTGTTCGGTGACATCCTGAAACCTCCAATCTCCGAGGTTTTTGTACAAGCGGTTTCGACCGGTCAGACTGCAGAAGTAGACATCGGGCAATCCATCGTTATCAAAGTCACCCGAGGCCACGCCCGAGCCATTATAAAGCACCCGGTTTGCCGCACCGGATTCCTCGGTGACGACATTCGTGAAGACCAGGCCGGTCTTCGCGGAAGGCACAAGGGAAAAACCGGTTTTTCCCTGGGACGAGACCTCAAGCGGCGCCCAACGATGGCCATCTCCGGCTTGGAAGGCGAGTTTGCCCTGAGATTCCTGGCATGAGGAACCCCAAGCCGCCAACAGGGCGATAATCCTGATAGTAATGGAAATGCGATTGTTCAGAATCGGGCCACAATAGGCGGGCTTCCAGATTACTGCAACGGGATTTCGGAGGTCCTGAACCGCAAAAAAAACAACTTAACCGCTAATCGACACTAATAAACACTAATGAAGGCAGGCTAAACACGGAGGACCTGACGGGTTCGGAAAATCGATGGAAGGTCTGAGATCCATCGACCAACGGCGCGCGGAATTCATTCCGCAGAAGCGTCTCGTGTCGACCGGCGCTGCGGGATAAATCCCGCGGTCCAGTCTGTCGAGTGACTCTCGGTTCGGAGCCGGGAAGGATCGGCGTGAGGAATTCATTCCGCAGAGCGATTTTGCCAACAGAAGACCTCCGATTTCATTTGTGTCCAATGGCTTGCATTCGTGGCTAGATTTTTTTTACGGGTATCTTACGTGTGGATTTGGGAGAAGGGGCAGCAAATCAAGCCATCGTGCGATAGGAGGAAATGACTTCAGGACCTTGTGGACCTCTCGTGATCCGAGAGAACCCTCCGCCGCGTCTTGATGCCATTCCCGGCTCAAAATCTCCCAGCAACTTCAAATTTGAAATCTAAGATTTGAGATCTCAAGGTGAGCGAAACTCGGCCTATCGGGGCTCGGTGATGATGGTGAGGCGGTCGATGGCCGGCTGGATTTTCTGTCGGGCGCCGCTGGGCCATTCGATTTCGACACTATCGACCCGGGGGGCGTCTCCGAGGCCGATCGTCACAGGAAGTTCCGATTGGGACAGGTAACTGCGCGTGGGCATGACTTGGCGTGAGAGGGTATGATCTCCGACGCGGGCTTGGATCCAGGCGCCGATGGCGTCGCGATTGCTTCGAGTGCCGACCAGCTTAAGGCGGATCCAATGATGGCCGAGGGTTTGATCGTTGCGGAGCAGCAGGGGGGGGCCGGCAATCTGGCAGAGGACAACGTCCAGGTCCCCATCGCTGTCGATATCCGCGAAAGCGGAGCCGCGTCCGACGATCGGCTGGAACAAGTCCTGGCCGCATTTTTCCGGCGGCACGGGCACAAACCCGAGGCCTTTCTTGTCGCCGCGGTTCCAGAACAGCTGGGCGGGTTGGCGGTAGTGTTGGTCCGGGTCCATCCGATCGATTTCAGGTTCGAGATGGCCGTTGGCGGTCAAGACATCGAGGCGTCCGTCAAGATCATAATCGAAGAAGAAGAGGCCGAACTTGAGCAGTTTCTGGCTGGCGGGGCCGACACCTTCCTTGATGGCTTCGTCGGCAAAAAGGAGGGAATCTCGCTGAGCGACGTATAGGGCGTTCATCTCATTGGCAAAATTGCCGATGGCGATCCCGAGGGCGTCGTCGTTTCGAAACCGGGCGGAGTCGATTCCCATGGCGCCGCGGACCAAGCCATAGGCATCATAAGCGACTCCGGAGAAGGCGCCGATTTCTTTAAAGGTCCCGTCGTGTTGGTTGTGAAAGAGAAAGTTGGGGACCGTGTCGTTGGCAACCACGATGTCGATCCAGCCGTCGTTGTCGACGTCCACCGCCGCGATAGCCAGGGATTTGGCCATGGGAAATCCGGTGGCCGGATCTTTAATCTGAATGCCTGCTGAGGCGGATACATCCCGGAAACGGCCATTGCCTTCGTTATGATACAGGTAAGGGAAGGTGCCGTGAAAATTCCGGGGCGGACCGTAAGCGCGTCCAATTTTCGGGAGTTCGTAACTGGCGGCCCGATCGCTATCGGCAGACCAATTGACGTAATTGCTGACGAAGAGATCGAGCAAACCATCGTTGTCGTAATCGATCCAGGCGGCACCCGTGCTCCAGCCCACAGGCGATCCGGCCACTCCCGCCGGATGGGCGACTTCACGGAATTTGCCCTGGTCCTCGTTGTGGAAGAGGCGATTGTGCCCGACGGCCGTGATGAAGACATCGGGAAGTCCGTCATTGTCGTAATCGCCAATGGCAACTCCCATTCCGTAAAAGGGGATATCCAAGCCTGATCCTGCGGTGACCTCCGTGAAACGGCCATGTCCATCATTGCGATAGAGGGCCAAGGTCGGGGCGGGTGCGTCGGGCGGGGGATGGTCTGGCCAATAGGATGAATTGACGAACAGCAAGTCCTGGTGGCCGTCGCGGTCGTAATCGAGAAAGGCAACCCCCCCGCCCATGGTTTCGGGCAGGAGCTTGTCTCCGAAGGCGCCGTTGACATGGACAAATTGGATCCCGGCCGATGCGGTGATGTCGGTGAATGGCGCAACGGGAATTTCATTTGCGGGATTCGGGATTTTGGGCCCCGGCTCGCAAGCGGTCAGCAGCAGCAAGGCTGCGATGGGAAATTTGTTTGGCATTAAAACCGGTCCAAAGCTATCCATTATCGGAGTGCGCGACAAGATGACAATCGGAGCTGTCGCAAGAAGCCGTTGGGGACGGTGGTTGTGCGGTTTCGGCTTATGGACCCTTCTGGGGCTTTCTTTTGCGAGCCAGTTCTACATTTCCAGCGCGAAAGCCGGACTGCCCATTAGCTGGCGCCAGGCGGTGAGTTATGCCTTGGGTGATTGGTATGTGTTCGCGGCCCTCTCAGTCCCGGTGATTCACATGGCGAAAAGGTTTCGGTTCGAGTCGGGAGGCCGAGGGGGGAGTCTGGCGGCGCATGCGATCGGGAGCGTGTTGTTCTCGCTGGCGTACATGGTTGTGCGCGCCTGGGTGGGGCAATGGCAAAGCGCCGCGACCTTTGCCGAAGCCTTCAAACCGCTCCTTGTGAAAACCTGGCACTTCAATCTGCTGATCTATTGGGTGATTGTCGCCGTCAGCCAAGCCTTCGATTATTATCAGAGATATCGCGAGCGCGAGCTGCGCGCGGCGGAATTGGAAAAGGGCCTGGTCCAGGCCAGATTGCAGGCCCTCCAGATGCAGTTGAATCCGCATTTTCTGTTCAACACCCTGCACTCGATCTCGACGCTGATGCACAAGGACGTCGAGGCAGCGGATCGGATGCTTACGCGGTTGGGGGATTTGTTGCGGGCGGCTTTGGACAGCTCGGATACGCAGGAGGTGACTTTGCGTCAGGAACTCGAATTTCTGGAACGTTATTTGGACATTGAACATACTCGTTTCGGGGATCGTTTGACCGTGAAGTTGCAGATTGCGCCGGAGGTCTGGGATGCCCGGGTGCCCAATCTTATTTTGCAGCCCCTGGTGGAGAACGCCATCCGGCACGGCATCGAGCCCTGTTCCAGGCCCGGCCGGATCGAATTGCATGCGCGTCTCGAGGAAGGAAGGCTCACGTTAGAGGTGGGAGACAACGGTGCCGGATTGCAGAACCTCGAGATGACGGAAGAGGGCGTCGGGCTGTCCAACACCAGGGCCCGGTTGCGTCACCTGTATGGCGATGATCACCGTTTTGAGTTGCACCAAGGTCCCAACGGGGGATTGATCGCCCGATTGACCATCCCGCTTCAGATTGGAATTCAACCGCATGAAGACTCGAACCTTGATCGTGGATGACGAACTGCTGGCGCGGGAGAGATTGCGCCAGTTGTTGCAGTCCGAGCCTGACATCGAAATCGTCGGCGAATGCGCCGACGGACGCGAAGCTGTCGATGCCATCCGTCGGGAGTCGCCGGATTTGATTTTTCTCGATGTCCAGATGCCCGAATTAGATGGCTTTGGAGTTCTGGCCGCCATCGAATCGGAGCCGGCGCCGGTGATAGTCTTTGTGACGGCGCATGACCGATTTGCCTTGCGCGCGTTCGAGGTGCATGCGGTGGATTACTTGTTAAAACCCTTTGATCGCGAACGGTTTCAGATGGCATTAATTCGTGCGCTAGAACAGGTGAGAAACCGGGAAGGCAATGCGTTGGCGCGGAAGTTGTCCGATTTGCTGGCCGACCTGAAGGGAGGATCTAAAACGCCGGAGCGCCTGGCGGTTAAGTCCGGGGGACGAGTTTTGTTTGTCAATCAGAGCGACATCGACTGGTTGGAATCCGCCCACAACTACGTCGAGATCCACGTGGGCAAACAATCTCACTTGTTGCGGCAGACGCTCGAGGCGGTTGAGGCGCGGCTCGCCCCGGGAAGATTTGTGCGGATCAGCCGTTCAGTGATCGTCAACACGGATCGCATCAAGGAACTTCAGCCGCTTTTCTACGGTGAATACGCCGTGATTCTCCAGAGTGGGGTTCGACTGACCCTGAGCCGGCGGTACCGGGACAAGCTCGAGCAACTGGGGCTGGATTGAACAACCCCGTTCTTGAGCCTTTGGTACCTCAAATCGCGCCGCCCGTCCCTTTTGGCTGGTTATTCAAGGGGCATCCGGCATCCTCTCGATCCATAATTCCCGAATTGGATTGTCCCCTGTGCGCAGGAAACCTGTGTGCGGACGAAAAAATTCGCTTTGCCAACCGCTTGCGGTCAGGCAAAATCCTTGTAAATCAGAGAGAAGCATTAAGGAATCAGAAAGCCAAGACGCATGAATCCGATTTCTGTCCATCTGGATCGGGATGCCCAGCGCAGCATCCACTACTCCGAAGCCGAGAAAATTGAACGCCACCACCTGGGCCTCCCCGCCTGCGAACCTTCACCCGCCGGATTGATCGCCAAGACGCCTAAACGTCGCAGTCCTATCCGCAAGAAGGCCATTAGCGCGCCCCACGTGCTGAATGAAGCGGGCGAATACGGCAGCGCGTTCACGCGGGGATTGCGGGTGGACCTGCCGGGGGGAATCACTCAGCTGCTGATCAGCGGCACGGCCAGCGTTGGCGAAAACGGGGAGACGCTGTATCCCGGCGATTTCCGGGCTCAGCTCTGGCGCACTTACCGGAATATTACCGAGCTGCTCAAAAGCGAAGGCGCCACCTGGCATGATGTAGTCCGCACCACTTGTTATATTCGCGATATCGAGCGCGATTACGCCGAGTTCAACCGTGTGCGCAACGAGTTCTTTTCCGCCCTGGGCCTGGATCCGTTCCCTGCCAGCACCGGCATTCAAGCCCGCATCTGCCGCAGCGATCTGCTGGTGGAAATCGAGGCCATGGCGATCCTCTACCGCGGAGAAGGCGAATGACAGACCATGGGATCGTCGCCGGCCTTGGGGATCGTCGATGGATCGGTTTGCTGCTCGGAATCCTGGTTGTTTTCGGCGGATACAGACCGGTTGTGGCTCGGAGTGAGAGCGGATGGGATGTCCCCATTATCCTGACCCAGGTGCCGCGCCAAACGGCGATCTCGCCGGAAAGGCAGGATCCCTCAGGCCTTCTTCGAAATGATTGGTTTGATGGCGCGCGATTGGTGGCGATCTCACCCGACGGCGAGCTGCGGGTATTATCCCAGGGATTTCATTCGGCCTGCGATCCCAATCTGTCCTTTGACGGCACCAAGATCCTGTTTGCCGGCAAGAAAGAGTCTCGCGCTCCTTGGCGGATCTACGAGATGGGATTGGAGGATCGGAATGTCCGCCAGGTTTCGCCGGATCACCTGGACGCTCGCAACCCGATTCATGTCTCGACCCTCTTCACTCTGGATTCACCGGAGCCGTGGTTCACCCTGGTTTATTGCGGCAGGGAATTGTCAGGCCAGGGAATGCCGAAAGGCTATCCGAGCCTATACAACATCAAGCTCGATGGCACTGAACTGCGGAAGTTAACTCACAATCTCGGACCCAGCCTGGATCCTTTTCAGATGTGGGACGGCCGGGTGATCTATTCCGCATCCCGAAAATCTTTCGAGCCCGGCGCACCCCCCGCGCGGCTGAGTCTGTTTGGCATTCATATCGAGGGGGCCGACATGGAGTTTTACGGGGGAGGCCAAGGACAGCGCATCCAGCATATGACTTGCGCCACCGAGCGGGGGCTGGTGGTTTTTGTGGAAGCCGATCGGGCAACGGAGGATGGAAGCGGCCAACTGGCCTGCGTTCAGGAGAGCCGTCCTCATGTGACCTATCGGCGGCTCACTGATGATCCGGGATTTCGTTATCTTCACCCCTCGCCCTGGCAAGGCAATCGGCTCTTGGTCTCGCGCAGATCAGCCGATGGCAAGGATACCTGCGGCGTATTCCTGTTTGATGCCGACCAAGGCAAGTGTGATTCGGTTCTGGATCAGCCGGAGTATCATGAAGTCCAGGCGATCGTCCTGCGTCCGCGCAACCGCCCCGATGGTCATTCCACGGTGGTAAACACCAAGGCGACTAATGGAGTTTTTTACTGTTTGAACGCCTACGATGCGGACGAACGCATCCGGCCTCATCTCCGATCGGGAACGATCCGACGGGTTCGCGTGATGGAAGGAATGGCGGGAGGAGAGGAGGCCGGCCACTCGAGAACAAATCCGGATAAGCCGGCCGCCCACCGTCTGATTGGCGAGGCCCCGGTTGAATCAGACGGTTCATTCAACGTCGAAGTGCCGGCGAGTACGCCGCTGGCGTTTCAGGCCCTCGATGAACGCGGGCTGGCTTTGGCCACCTGCGGCTGGGTCTGGGTGCAGCCCAAAGAAACTCGAGGTTGCATCGGCTGTCACGAGGATCCCGAACTCACCCCCGAAAACAATTATGTCCAGGCGTTGCGACGGCCGTCGAACCAGTTGACCCTGGCTCCCGAACAGCGACGATGGGTGACGTTCCGTCAAGATATCGTCCCCATCCTGCGCCGAAGCTGCGCCACCGCAGAGTGTCACGGGGGACAGGGAACCTCGCTCAACCTTCCCTTACACACAGAAAATCCCACCTCGACCGATATCGAGAAGGCTTACGCGGTCCTCAGAATGCCCGAAGGCGGTGCCGCTGAAAAAACCGCTGCCGGATCTGGAATCGGCCGCTATGTGGACGCCGGGCGGGCCCGGACCAGTTGGCTGGTCTGGCAGTTGTTTGGAACCAATACAGCCCGGCCTTGGGATCCGGTTGGAGGCGGACCTTCTCGGGAGATCAAGCTCATGCCGCCGTCCAGTCATGGAAAGAGTCTGAAACCCGAGGAAATTCATAGTCTGGTGCAATGGATCGATTCGGGTGCGCTTCTCGATCCGCCAACGACAGCGTCCAAATGAAAACTTTTCTTTGCCGTTCGATTCCGCCCGCAACCCTTGGATCGGTTGCCCGCCGATTCAATCCGCAATCCGCAATCCCCAATCCGCAATCCGCAATCCGCAATTCCCAATCCCCCCGAGGGTTTGGATCTCTGTGCCGCCTGGCCAACGCTCGGATCGTGGTTGCGACGTTTTTTTTCGTGATGGGGACTTTTGTGTTTGGGGCTGAAGTCTCGAGCTGGCCGCAGTTCACCGATGTCACCGATTCGGCGGGCATCCAGTTCAAGCACAGTCTGGGCGACTTCGAGATGAGCAACATTGCCGAGGCCACTGGTCCCGGAGGATGTTTCTTTGATTACGACAACGATGGTTTCCAGGACATTTACCTCGTCAATGGGCGCTGGCATCCGGACATCAATGACAACCGGGGCCGATCCTTGAAGGGCAAGCTGAAGAACGCACTCTATCATAACAACGGCGACGGCACCTTCACCGATGCAACCGACAAGGCCGGTGTGGCCGGCCCGGAGGATGGGTATGGCATGGCCGCTTCGAGCGCGGACTACGATAACGACGGGGACCTCGATCTGTATGTCTGCAATTACGGACAGAGCGTGCTGTATCGCAATAACGGCGATGGCACTTTCACTGACGTCACAGAAAAAGCCCGCTTGGCGAGTCCCGGTTGGGCATTGGCCGCGCCGTGGTTCGATTATAACGGCGACGGTCTTCTCGACTTGTTCGTTGTGCATTACCTCGAATACGACAAGGGCGAATTCCAACGGACCGGCGCTTATTACAAGGCCGATAATTTTCCGGGGCCCCTCAGCTATCCGGGACAGCCGGATCATCTCCATCGCAACAACGGCGACGGCACCTTTACCGACGTGACCAAAGAAGTGGGACTCTGGGAACCAACGGGCCGGGGCATGGGTGCGGTTGTTTGTGATCTGGATGGCGATGGAGATATGGATATCTATGTGACGAACGACGCCATGCCGAACAACCTCTGGATCAATGATGGCGAAGGCCATTTCAAAGACGTGGCCGCCGATACCAACACCGCTTTTGGCGAGGGCGGACAGGGAGTCTCGAGCATGGGGCCCTTCGTGGCCGATGTCGATCGCAACGGGCTGTTGGACATCCTGGTGCCCGATATGGGCTACAGCTCCCTGATGCTCCAGGAAAAGAAAGGTTTCTTCATGGACATCACCGCGCAATCCGGCATCGCGGTGTTGTGCGGCCAATATACCGGGTGGGGAGGGCTGCTGAGTGATTTCGATAATGACGGCTGGGTGGATCTATTTATTGCCAACGGCGATCCGCACCATCTGTATGTCGAGGAACCGGTCATGGCCCGCTGGGATGGCAAGGGCAAATTCATCGACATAGCCCGGCAATCCGGCGAGTTCTTCAACCACAAGCAGGTGGGGCGCGGCGCCGCCTTTGCCGATTTTGACAATGATGGCGACATCGACATTTTGATGAACGTCCTGAACGACCGGCCGTGTCTCTTGCGCAATGACGGCGGCAACCGGCAGAACTGGATCAAGGTGGTGCCCGTCCGCTCGGATACCGGCATGGTCGCCATCGGAGCCACGGTCGTCGTCAAAGCCAACGGCCTGACCATGGTCCAGCCGGTCGTTGCCGTAAACGGTTATTTGACCGCCAGCGATCCGCGGCCGCACTTCGGCCTGGGCAAGGCCGACAAGGCCGAGACCGTGGAAATCGTATGGCCGGACCGGCGGAAAACGGTGTTGAACCAGGTCACGGCGAATCAGGTTCTCAAGGTCAAGTCCGGCGAAACCAAATGATGGACACTCGCAATCTCAATCTCCGCGGCCGAACCCCAGTTAGAATGAACACCCCAATCATTCCGATCACGAGTCTGACCCTTCTGCTCGGCATCCTTGCTGTGCAGGCGACGGCGTCCCAGATGGGCAGCGGCAAAGAACCTGTCTTCATCGGGGCCCAGGCCTGCGGCTCATGCCACGAGGGTCCCGAAATGGGCCATCAATTCAGCAAGTGGCGCCTGAGCGCGCATGCCAAAGCCTATGCCTCTCTGGCGATGCCCGAAGCCCGCGAGATTGTTCGATTAAGCGGTATCACCGAAGAACCTTGGAAGGCAAAAATGTGCCTGGGCTGCCATGCCACCGGGGCTGAAACCGAAGACTGGGAGCGGTCGGAAGGGTTTCATCTCGAGGACGGTCTTCAGTGCGAGGCTTGTCACGGCGCCGGCAGCGAGTACGCGCCCGAGGACATCATGAGGGACCGGACGAAGGCCATGATGCACGGGCTGAAAATGCCGAAAAAAGACGACTGTCTCATGTGCCATCGCGCCAAAGGCTCGCATGACGCTGTTCTTAAAAAGAAGCCGTTCGATTTGGAAATGGCGTGGCAGGCCATCGCGCATCCGACCCCTAAAGGCGATGCCATAGAGAATCCATCTGCGTCGGCGCCGCCGCCCGTCAGTCCGCACAAGTATACCGGCGTCATGGCCTGTGCCAAGTGTCACTCCGGACCCATGATGGGATTCCAATTCAGCAAATGGCGAATGTCCCGGCACGCCCAGGCTTACGCCACGCTGGCTACCCCCAAAGCCCAGGAAATCGCAAAAACCGCCGGCGTGACCGGCAACCCCCAGGAGTCCGGCCGCTGCCTGAAATGCCACACGACCGGCCACGGTTACTCCGCCGACAGTTACGTGAAGGGATTCGATTCCCGAGACGGAGTTCATTGTGAAGCTTGTCATGGCGCCGGAAATGATTATTCGCCGGAGGCCATCATGCGCGACAAGGCCGCCGCCCGCGCCAAGGGACTCTGGGAGGTGAACGCCAAGACCTGCGCCTCATGCCACGACAACGCGCATGGGAAGGAATTCAATTACGAAATGGCCGTCAAGAAGATCGCGCATCCCACCAAGCCGCCGCCGATTGCCGGCCCCAGCGAGCCCGCCTACAAAAATCCGCTGAACCTGGCTGTGACTCCTGATGGAAAAGAGGTCTGGGTGGCCTGCGAAGCCTCGGCTTCGGTCGTCATCGTGGATGCCGCCACACGAATGAAGGTGTCCGAAGTCGCTGTCGGCGGCCAACCCAACGACGTCTGTTTCACTCCCGACGGCAGGAAGGCGTTCGTCTCGAATCGGCTCGATGACAACGTTTCCGTCGTGGATGTGGCGACGCGCCAGGTGGCCGGCACCATCGAGGTGGGCGATGAACCGCATGGGGTCCTGGTCGATCGCCAAGGGAAGAACCTTTACGTGCTGAATACCTCGATTGACAATATCTCCGTGATTGACGTGGCCACGCTCAAGGAAGTCAAGCGTCTCAGCGCATCGCGATCTCCCTGGTCGCTTGCCCAGTCTCCCGACGGACAATCCATCCTTGTGACCCATGCCTTGTCCCGGTTTGTCAAGGATCGCACCCCCTCGATGTCCGAAGTGACCGTGCTGGATACCGACCGAGTCATGGTGGAAGACCGAAGGGTGGTTCCCTCCGCCAATCTCTTGCAGGGAGTGGCCTGGCATCCGAGCGGCGAATACGCCCTGGTCACCTTGCTGCGCACAAAAAACCTGGTGCCGATGACCCGGATCAATCGCGGATGGACCATCTCGAACGGTCTCGGTATCCTTTGGCGCGACGGCACCGTTGATCAGGTGTTGCTCGATCAAAACCACCTGTATTTTCCCGACCCCTCCGATGTCTGCATCACGCCCGATGGCCGATACGGGCTTGTGACCAGCAGCAGCACCGATCGGGTGGCGGTGCTCGACCTGGCCAAGCTGACAGCGCTCATTCGTTCCGCCAGCCCTTACGAACGCCAGCGGGTGATTCCCAATCACCTGGGCAAATCGGCTGAGTTCCTGGTCAAACACCTCTCCACCCCCGCCACGCCGAAGGGGATCGTTTGTTCACCGGACGGCGCGACCGCCTATGTCGCCAATATGCTCGACGACTCGGTTAGTGTGCTGGATCTGAAGACCCTCGAAGTCGCCGCCCGCGTGGACCTCGGTGGATCCAAGGAACTCAATATTCGGCGGCGGGGCGAGAAGCTGTTTCATCATGCGAACATCGCCTTCCGCCGACAGTTCTCGTGCAGCAGTTGTCATCCCGACGGGCATATTGACAATATTGTCTACGACATCGAGGATGATGGCATTGGCATGGGACCGATCGACAACCGCACCTTGCGTGGCGTGAACGACATGGCGCCCTACAAATGGATCGGCATCAATCCGAGCCTGAAGCGCCAATGCGGCCCCCGTCTGGCGGTGTTTATCACGCGCATTCAACCTTTCACCCCGGAGCAACTCACGGATCTTCATTACTACCTGTGCAGCATCCCGCGTCCGCCCAACCGCTATCGAAAGCTGGGCGAGGACCTCACCGAGGCCCAGCGGCGGGGCAAGGCGATTTTCCATCGCGCGATGAAGAATAGCGGAGAGCCCATCCCCGAGGGCAGACGCTGCGTGACCTGCCATCCGCCGCCCCTTTACACCGATGGCAAAATCCATGATGTCGGCACCCAGTTTGCCTACGATCGCGATGGGAAGTTCGACGCCCCGCATCTCCACAACATCTACGATTCCGCCCCTTATCTGCACAACGGAATCGCCCCAACACTCGAGGAGATCTGGACCACCTACAATCCTTACGATGAACACGGCGTCACCAACGACATGACCAAGGATCAGTTGAACGATTTGATTGAGTATCTGAAAACCTTGTAGCGATCCCCATGGGAATCCTGCGGAACACTATGAATACAATCCACAGTTCGATCCGATTGTGCGCCCAGAGCGCATGGCTCGTCATGGGACTCGTTTCAATCCAGGCCGCGGAGAGTGCCCGTGAGATCCAGCCCCCAAAGACGGCCAAGCCAGACCCCGGCCTCCCCTATGTCTATACGAAATGGGAACAGATCACCACTAAGGACGGCTTGCCCAACGACCATATCTTTGCCGTCAGAGCGGATGCCGCCCGGGATTGCATCTGGATTGGCACCGAGGATGGATTGGCCCGTTATGACAAGAAAACGCGCCAAATCAAATCCTGGCGCGAGAAAGATGGATTGCCCTGGCGAGTCATCACAGGGATCGAGGTGGACCCGAAGACCGGCGATGTCTGGCTGGGCTTGTTTGGAGGGGGCCTGGCGCGCTTCAGCAGCGGGCGATTCGATCACTTTCACCAAATGAACAGTGGCCTCGTGAATGACGTCGTTTACGCTGTGGCAATCGACTCGGAACGCGATCATGTTTGGTGCGCCACCACGGCCGGCGCCAGCCGGTATGACACCAAAAAGGATAAGTGGGACATTTACACCGAGCAAAACGCGCCGATGGAAGAGATCTGGAATTACAATGTCTGCTACCGGGACGGCAAGGTCCACCTGGCGGTTTGGGGGAGCGGGATTCTGGAATTTGACGCGGCCAAGGAACACTGGAAGATTTATACGGATCCCGATGGCGAGATGGAGATCGACCTCTACCGCGATGATGGTGTGCCGCATGTTATTACGACCGGGGCAAGTTACGTGGACAAGATCCTGTGGGTTTCCTCCTATTTCGGGTGCGCGCGGTACGACGGACGTCACTGGCGCGGCTATTTCGATCATGAGTGCGGTCTGCCCAGCAACTTCAACAACAACCTCAAGGCGCGCAGCGGGCAAGAATGCTGGTTCAGCACTGACAAAGGCTTGGGGGCGTGCATGGACGCCGAGACTTGCACGTGGGTGACTTATGTCCCCGACGGCAAAAACCGTGCCGGCAAGGCCATCATCAAACGGGAAAATGAAGTGATCAAAATTGTGGATACCGGCTACAACGTGCCACAAATATTTCAGATCTGTGTCGATTTCGATGGCAATGATGTGTGGGCCGGAACTTCCAAAGGCCTGGGTCATGGCATTGGCGAGGGATATTATCCTCGGCTTCGCCCCGCCAAAGTCGAGATGGCTCGGAAGTGATTCGCTGTTGACTCAATAAAACAACAATGGAACGGAGCAACTATGAAAACCATGCGACATGACTTTCGCCGGCTCATCGGCATCGGTTGGGCCAGCGTCATTCTGTTCGGTCTTGCGGGGATTTCATTGACAGCCGCCGAAAATCCAGCGGACGATTTTTCGAAGAAAATCGAGTCAGCCCAAGACCTCGATCTTCCCACGATTCTAGAGCGGATCAACGGCATCGGCCCGTACGAGGCGCCCGACCTGCCGCTGAAGACCAACCAGAATTACGCCTATTCCTCGTCGGACGTCGAACCGTTTGGCGCCGTCAAACCATTCAAGGAACATTTTCTCGTCCAGATGGAATACACCGGGGCGGGGCGCGCTGTTCCCGAGCCGGAGAATCTTGAGTCGGTGAAGATCGGTTTTCTTGGGCCGATCATGCAGACGGTCTCGGTAGCCACGGGCGGCGCGAGCCACGAGGAGGCTCTTGGCATCGCCATGCTGCGGGCTTGTCGGTTGGCCATCGAGGAGGCCAATGCCAAAGGGGGTTACTTGAAACGCAAGATCCCGTTCGAGCTGTGCGTGCGCAATGATAACGCACTTTGGGGGGCTTCGGGCAGCGAAGTCATTCACCTGGCTTACAAGGATAATGTGTGGGCCATCATTGGGGGCGTGGATGGGGCCAACACGCATATTGCCATCCGGGTGTCGCTGAAGATCGAGATCCCGTGGATGACTCCCGGCGATCTGGATCCGACTTACATCGAGACCAACATCCCCTGGGTGATGCGCTGCATCGGCGACGACCGCCAGCAAAACTACATCCTGGTAGATTACCTTTTTCGCAAAATGAACTACCAGCGGGTCGCCATTATCCGGTCGAGCAACCGTTACGGCCGATTTGGCGTGCGCGAAATCCGCGACGGCGCCCGCCGACTCAACCGCCCGGTTGTGATCGAGATGGCTCACAAGGTCGGCGCCAGAGACTTCACAATGCAATTGGACCGCGTCGAGGCCTCCAAGCCGGAGGCGATTATTTATTGGGGGGATGGCGAAGACGCCGCGCACGTTCTCAATGCCGTCCGGGCTCGGGGTTGGACTCAGCCCATGTATTTTTGCGATCGCGCGGTCTCCGAGGAGTTCCTGAAGATTGCCGGCAAGAATGCCGACGGCATCCAATGCACCTATCCCTGGAATCCCGACCGCCAGGATCCCAAGCTCGCGGCTTTCAAAGAGGCCTTTAGAAAACGCTGGGGGGTTGAGCCGGATACTTACGCGGCTCATGCCTATGACGGCGCGAACATGCTGATCTGGGCCATCCAGACCGCCGGTCTCAACCGAGCCAAGATTCGCGACGTGCTCGCCTACCGCACGGAGCCTTTCCCAGGGGTCACAGGCGATATCCCGCTTAGTTCGGCAATGGACGACGCCGGTGAGGTCTTTCTCACCCGCTTCGAGAACGGCAAGTGGCGTTACTACTCGCGCGAAGACCTTGGAATTCCCCGAGGCAAGGTGATTGAAAAGATGCGCACAGAGCGAGAGCAGGCCAATGCCAACTGATCGCGGGTCAAACGATGGAATCCTTTCGCGCCCTCTGAGGGCCCTGAATCGACGGGACTTCATGCGTGGCGCGATGGCCTCGGCGCCGGTGTTTCTCCTGTCCGGATGCACAGGGGATGGCAAAATCGCAGATGCCCAAACACCCCCGGACACGACCCCGCCGCGAGTCGTGCGAAAGCCTTTGGCTCAAGGACGATCCCGGGGTCAGCGCTATAACTTGGCCGATCCCGTTGATCTGGGCAAGTTTCAGGAAGCCGGCCCCACAGCCAAGTGCGGCGGAGTGGTGCGCAAGGCGGTCCGTATTGCGGCAGGATTGATCCTGCATAAGGGATAAAGTTCGGCCTGGAAGTTCCCCCTCCCCATGCAAGCGTCTGCACGGACATTATCCGCTCGAGAACGAATGCTCCGGCAGTTCCCGCATGGAACGTGTCGCGCCAGCCTTCGCCCCTGGATTCTTTCCGGCTCTCTGTTCCTGGCATTCTGGATCAGCACGCTGGCCGCATCCTCACCTCAAGACGGCGCGGTTCCTTTCCTCCGATTTCGTGATTTGACCCTGGGCTACACGGGGCCGGACTACGACATGACTAATCTGACCGAGATCCGCATCGGATGGTTTGGCCCCACCAACGCGAACGATCCCCTGACCGGGGGGGCTTGGTGGGCCGCTAATTTCGCGGTGCAGGAAGCGAATGAACAAAGAGGGAAACTGAAGGAACACCGGCCCATCCATGTTGTTTCAAATCAAACAACAGGCTCAAACCGAGTCCAATCCCCCATGGTTTCCGAGGACGATTCCAAGGAAATGAACGGCGGTCTTGGGACGTCTTCGGCCGAGGATTCCTTCTCGAAGCTGCCGATTCGACTGGTGCCCCGCTGGGCGGTGGACCCCTGGGGGACCGGAGTGTCGCAACTCACCCGGATGGTTTATGACGAGCAGCCCATTGCCCTGATGGGTTCGGTGGATTCCGCCTCGACGCACCTCGCCGAGCAAGTGGTCGCCAAAGCTCAACTTCCGCTCGTCAGTCCCGTCGTTACCGACAAATCGGTGACGCTTGCGGGCGTTTCCTGGATGTTCGCATGCGCCCCTGCCGATGCGGTAATTGCGCGGGCGGTTTCAAAGGATATCTTGGCCGCTCTGAGAGCCAATCCGCCGGCATCCCAAACCGGGCGGCGTGGTCTTGCCATGCTGGCGTGCACCGACCACGAATCGCGGATGATTACCCGCGAAGTCACCCGAGAACTTTCTCTCCAAGGGCGGTTGCCGGATTTTCGCCTGGATTTGCCGCCGAACTCTCTCAATTTTTCGACGGCCCTATCCGCGCTTGAAAAGGTAAATCCCGCCCTATTGCTGATTGTCGCCGGCCCCGAGGACTCCGCCCGTCTCGTTTGTGCCATACGGTCAAGTGCCCGCGGAATTCAGTCCTCCTCAAAGGACCGGCCTGGGCCTGAACAAACTGCCGATTCTCCCCCTCAAATGTCAGGGCCCGTGATCTATGGCTGCCAGGCAATGGCTCGGACCCGATTCCTGGAACTGGCCGGTCCCGCCGCCGAAGGCGTCCGGTTTCCGTTGCTCGTGGATTCTGGAGTTGGAGGAGTGAACGCGGTGCGGTTTGCCGAACGCCATGTTGCGGAACGTCACAGGGAGCCCGATTACACAGCCCAACTCACCTACGACGCCACGCGTCTGCTGATTGAAGCGATCCGTCGCGCCGGTCCCAGCCGTTTGCGACTCCGCGAGGCCCTGGTTCAGCTTTCACCTTGGGAGGGTGTTTTGAGTCGGGTTCAATTTGACGGCACCGGCCAGAACACCAGAACCAACATTCAAATGGGCGCCATCCGCAATGGTCGGGTGGTGTCCTTAGGCATTTGTCATGAGACAATGCAATGATTCTAAAGTGATTATGATCCCCCCAAAACTTTCCTTACTCATCGGCAGCCGCAAACAGGTTGCTCCACTCGTTCTTCTCATAGTGACAGGCTTGCTCCATTGTCTCCTGACCCGGGGAGCCGAGCCTCAAGTGGAATTCGCCGTCTCGAGCCAGGCGGTCGATTGCTATGACTATGTCGAAGTGACGTTGAAAGCCGCCCAGCCTCAAATGGGAAATCCGTTCACCGATGTCACCGTGACGGGTGAGTTCGGCCTTCAAGGTGAGAACAAGCCTCTGGCCGTGGACGGATTCTGTGACTCAGCGGATGGACGGTTGTTCCGAATCCGTTTCATGCCATCGAAACCCGGTCGCTATGATTTCGCGGTGAGGTATCGGGATGCCACCGGAGAAAAAGTCTACCGCGGCGCCTTCGAGGCAAGGGACGCCAAGAGGAAGGGCGTGGTCCGTGTCGATCCCGAGTTTCTCTGGCATTTCCAATGGGAAGGCACCAAGGAACGGTATTTCTGGAACGGCACGACAGCTTACTGGCTGGCCGGATGGGATGAAGATACCATCGCCCATATCCTCGATCGCCTGGACCGCCTCAAAGTCACCCGAGTCCGGGTAGCCTTGAATGGGCGGGTCAAGGATGGACGGGCCTGGTTTGAAAATGTGTTTCCGACCGAAAAGTTCTCATTTCTGCTGAATCCATGGATGGCCAAGAATCCCGCGAGCGTGGAACAACCGGAGTTCGATGTCACCCGATTCAATATCGATTACTGGCAAAAATTCGAGCGCCTGTTGGCACACGCCCGCGCCAAGGATATGGTGGTATCCGTGATCTTCTATGTCGATGGTCGGCGTCCCGGAGTGGATCCTTTTGGCCGGGAAGGCATGGGAGGATTGGATGAACAACGTTATTACCGCTATGCCGTGGCGCGATTGGCCCCGTTTGCGAATGTCATGTGGGATATTTCCAACGAATACCGTCTATTTCGAGACGATTCGTGGGCCGAGAAAATGGGCGCCCTGGTAAAGCGGTGGGATCCCTACGATCACCTGACCTCAGTCCACGGCCATGGCGACTTCAAATTTGGCAAGTCAACCTGGGCTGATTTCGCGATGTATCAAAGCTGGGACGAGTCCGGGGGCTGGGATTTCATGCTCAAGAACCGGCAACAGCAGGAGCGGAGCGGGCGGATCATTCCCCAGGTCAACGAGGAATATGGCTACGAGGATCATTATCCGAAAGGCTGGGGCAACGACCGTGTGGCCCCGGCCCGATCGGCTGATTCACGCCGGCGCCTGGCCTGGGAGATGTATATGGCTGGGGGATACCAAACCGCGGGGGAACGCGCCGATCGAGGCACGGGGTGGGGCCCCGATACTGGCGGCGGATGGATTAACGGCCGCGGCGACGACACCATGATTCAGTTCGAGCTTTACGGGCATATCTACGATTTCTTCACCTCGATGACCTGGTGGACGCTTCAGCCGGATCCCAGTCTGGTTGTCTCGTATCAGCCTGCAAAGAAGAATACTGTCGCCGGTTCTGACCCCGCCGGCAAAGTCATGGCATCGCGAAATAAAGAGGGCGATCTGGCGGTAGTTTATCTTCCCGCAGGCGGTGTGGTGACGCTCAAGGGCGAATTATTGAAGGATGGCCTGAGACCTCTCTGGTTTAGCCCGCTAGATGGCGGCACTCGAATCGCCCGGGCGCTCCGATCCAAAACTTATCGCGCACCGGACGCCAACGATTGGGTGCTCCTATTCCGAACTCCATGCAACTGTTCGTTCCGCGAATACGACGACGAATTCGAGAAGTGACTAAGGGTCTTTTCAAAAATAACTTCGGGTTTTGCTGGCGGCAGTTTGGCTGGCTGGCGAGGCGCGAATGACGAACATACCCTAAGAACGGGAGGCCGCCGGACGATGCGCGGTCATTGGCGAGGAGAGGCGGGAGGATCAGCTCCTCATGACCTCGCCCAGGGCGGCGACGAGTTGATCGGTTGCATAAGGTTTGGCCAGCATCGCTTTGAAACCGAAGGCGGTGTGATTGGCCATGACCGGGTTATTGGAATATCCGCTGGAGACAATCGCGCGGATGTCGGGATCGAGGGTCCGCAAACGGTTCAAGGTTTCTTCGCCTCCCATTCCGCCCGGAACCGTGAGATCCAGAATAACCGCTTCGATCGGTTCCCCGTTTTCCTTGCTCCGGGTATAGGCCGCGATGGCCTCATGTCCATCCGTCGCGGCGGTGACCTGATACCCCAGTTTGGTAAGCATTCGAGATAGTGTGTTAAGCACGGGACGTTCGTCGTCCATGACCAGGATTCGGCCCGGCTTGGGCAAGGGAGCCAATTCTGGTTTGGGGGAGGAAGGCAGTGAATGGTTCGAGGCCGGCAGGTAAATGTCAAAACGGGAGCCCTCTCCGAGCCGGGAATCGACATGGATAACGCCCTCGTGACGTTTGACAATCGAATAAGCGGTCGCCAGCCCCAGACCGCTGCCTCTTTGTTTGGTCGAGAAATACGGATCAAAGATTTTGTCCAGATGCTCCGATCGAATGCCGGATCCCTGATCAGCGATCGAGATCACCACATAACGGCCCGCTTTCACGGGCAAACCGGATGATTCCTTCAGAACGAGGTTTTGGGATCGGATATGAATGATCTCGCCCTCCGGAACGGCTTCGACGGCGTTGATGACGATATTATGAATGACCTGGCTGATCTGGCCCTTGTCGGCGTCCACCGGCCACATGTCTTCCGTCAATTCGAAGTGGCAGCGCGCCGCCGAGCCGTGGGTGGCAAACCGCGCGGATTCCCGGATCACATCGCCGAGCACCTCGGTTTGCCGGATGGGAGCGCCGCCCTTGGCGAAAGTCAACAGTTGTTGTGTCAGATCGCGCGCGCGATCGCAGGCCAGTTCGGCCTCGCGCAGGGACGCTCTTGCTTCGCTGTGTGCGGCCACCTCGGAGCGAGCCAGGGAAACCCGGCCGACGATGGTGGTCAGGAGGTTATTGAAATCGTGGGCGATCCCACCGGCCAACAGGCCGATCGATTCGAGTTTGCTCGTTTTGATCTGTTCTTCCAGCAGTCGTTGCTTGTCGGAGACATCCCGAATGGCCACCACGACCCCGACAACCTGGCCTTGCATATCCCGCAAGGGCGAGGCAACCAATGTGACCAGTGGCTGCGCGGGATTCCGCTCATTGCCGAGACGGATCGGTTTCGGGGTGCTCCAGGGCAGGCCGGAGCGCAGGACTTCGCCGGTCGGACAAGTGACCTTGGCCAGTGTGGTGGAATCCTGGATGCTCAAAACTTCCTCCAGGTTTTTGCCCAGGACCTCGGTTTGAGACCAACCCGTGAGGGTTTCCGCTGTCCGGTTGAGCAGCACAATGCGTTCATCGGTATCCAAAGCGATCACTCCGTCGCCAATCGAGCCCAAGGTCACCGTTAACCGCTCTTTTTCCTCCGCCAATCTGGCGTTGCTCGCAATCAATTGGCTGGAAAGGTCTTCAGCATGATGACGCGCCCGGGCTTGGGTCCATGAGATCATGAACAGGAGGGCGCAGATCAGGCCACCCGCTAGAAGGATCAGAAACGGGATGCGAGCTTCCGGCGATACCTCAAAGGCCGGCAGGCTGGAATAGTGGAAGGTCCATTGCCGTCCCACGCCCGCCAGCCGTTCGATGCGCTGAAAGCGGGAAGCATGCCTGGATCCTGCGGCCCCAGCAAAACCGACCGAAGGCTCGCTGTCAAACCAGAGCCGGTTCGTCTCCATCGTCAGGCCATCATACACCTCGAAACCGATCGTGGGCTCCTCTGTTTTGATGAATATTTCACTCCAAAATCGTTTGGCGGAAAAGGAGGCGAACACAAAACCTTTGAGCTTTTCGCGACGCTCCGCCTGTGTGGTGGGCACTGGTCCCCGATCATAAACGGGCGCATACAGCATAAACCCGTTGTTCATGATGTTCGTTCGGCCAATCAGCACATTGAGCTTTTCCGTGCAGGCAATTTCAGCGTTGTCCCGCGCCTGATTCATCGCCGCAAGTCGACGCGGTTCTGTGGCGATGTATGAGCCAATCGCGGGGGCGTTGGAGTCCGAGAAATTATCCCAATGCATGAGGACATAATTGGTATCCGAACACGCAGCGACCTGTGCAATGATATTTTCCTGTGACTTAAGTTGGCGCATCAAGTCCAGGAAGTCAGCCCGCTCATGAGCGCGAATCCGGCTGTAGTAACCCAGGTCATACATGCCGACAGCGTTCGTTCGGAGCCCTTGAGCCTCGAGGAAGTCTCTGAACTCGAGGGGATCCATCAGCTTATCCTGGCTAAAGAACGCGCTGATACCGTTCAGGATATTGTAGTAGGCCGCGATGTAGAGTTCCGTCGTGTGCCTGTATTTGGCGACGGCCTGATCAAAGGCCGCCTGTTGCCGACGGTGGATCTCGGCTTTGGCCCAGCCATGGACCAGGATCGTGGCCAGTAGCGCGATGAACAAAACGCCATAGGCCGCCCCCGCCCGAAAAACGTGCTTTAGGATTTTATCAATTCCGCCTCGCCCCATGGAGAACCTGGCTTTTGTTCACTATCGGCACTTCGGAAAATATCTTAAACATCGTGCGGATCAATCCCCGTTTTGTTTGCGTCTCAACTCAACTATAGGGAGATAATCTTTGGAATGAACATCGCGACGCTGGTCGGTTTGAGGCGCAGCTTCGTTAGAACTCGAGCGGCACCCGGACAATGATGGCGCCCATGATGTCGTTGGTTTTAAAGTTCCGGCGGGGGCTGGAGGGATGGCGATTATGGCAGGCCACACACGAAGGCAGCCCGGCCACATCGGGATACACAGCCGTAAAATAGCTGCGTCCCCCGAGGAGTTCCTCGGTGTAGTAGTTCGTCCCCGGATGTTGGGCGACAAATTCGAGCCCGGCCTGCTCGACGGCCGTTTGCGGGCCGTGACTCGAGTTGATGGGCCACAGGGAACGCAAGGCGTAGGAGAATTCAGCGCCTTTCTTTTGGATATCAACGGCCGCTAATCGCAGCATCTGGGCGTGAACCGGCAGGCATCCTTCCGCCTGCCAATGCTCCGAGACCTGAAGCTCTCCACGGCCAGCCGTTATGCGCTCAACGATCACTCGGCTGTAGACAGCTCGATCAGCGGCGATAACCGAATGGAGTGCGTCGGCCATTTTTCGGGGGCTCACCGTTGTGATTTTATGGGTTTTTTCGGCTGCGCCACCGCTGAAAAAGATTAGCCAGGAGAAGACCAGTCCCAGAGAGGTTGTTGTGATAAAGTGCCTTTTCATGGTTCGCGGATTTTAAGGATACGGTCGGCCTCGACATCGCGGAGATTTTGGGTCTTTCCGCTGGGCCACAAGATGTCGATGCGGTCCACCTCCCGGCAGTCTCCGAGCCCGAAGTGCAGCCGCTTGTCTCCCTGCATCAGGAAGCCCGATGGGCATAATGCCTCGGATTTCCAGGCGCGGCCCTGGGCCGTGATGGTGACGAGCGCCCCGTAGCCGTCTCGATTGCTGCGGCTGCCTTCGAGGGCCAGTTTGAGCCAATGATGGCCGGTCCGGCTCCGGTTCCGAATCAGAAACGCGCGGTTCGCCAGCACCGTCACCAGCAGGTCCTGCCGGCCGTCATTGTCAAAGTCCAGCACCGCGCTGCCGCGGCCGTTGATTTTCTGGCGAAAGAACGCCCCTCCCTCGGAAACAGCGTCGGTAAACCTGGCCTGGCCATCGTTTTTCAGCAGCAGACTGAGGGTGCCCTCGATCGTAAAGGCGTCGCCGTTTGCGCTGAAAATGTCGAGATCGCCGTCGTTGTCCATGTCAATAAATACCCCGCCCCAGCCCACATAGTTCTGCGTCAGTCGCCCCAAGCCCGATGCCCACATGCGATCCTCATAAAAGCCCTTGGGATTGCGCAAATAGAGCGATCCATAACCCAGGCGTGTGATAAACAGATCCGGCAGCCCATCCCCGTTGCAGTCCCCAATCGAGGCGTTCATGGAACCGGGGGCCTCGCCAATCGAGTTGAAGGCCACACCCAGGTCGATGGCCGCATCCCGGAAATGTCCTTTCCCATCATTCAGCCAAAGCGCATTCGGGGTGTCGTCGTTGGAGACATAAATATCCACGTCGCCGTCCCAATCGCAGTCGAAAACCGATACCGACATCGCCCGATGCCCGGGCGCATAAAGGCCCGCAGCCCGGGTCACATCCTCAAATGTTCCGTCGCCGCGATTTCGATAGAGATGGTTGGCCTCGCCCGGGTAAGCCAACGGTCCCGGATAGGCCCCGGGATTCTGTTCTGAAACCGTGCTGGGATCAAAGGTGAGGTAGTTGGCCACAAAGAGATCCAATCGGCCATCCCGGTCGGCATCGAGGAAGGCCGCGCCAATGCCGGTTCCCATATCCCCAACGCCAGCCCGGTCGGTGACTTCCTCGAAGGTGCCGTCGCCGCGGTTGCGAAAGAGCTGATTGCGGCCAATGTTTACCACGTAGAGATCCGTGTGCCCATCATTGTCATAATCTCCCGCTGTGGCCGCGCTCGAATATCCAGCGCCCGTTACGCCCGCTTTGTGAGTGACATCTTCAAACGTGCCATTGCCGCGATTGCGGAAGAGGCGGTTGGGTTCGCGTTGGCTGCCATCCTGGGGGGATGTGACCCCCTTCAGCGGCCCCCAATTGACCAGATATGCATCCATCCATCCATCCTGGTCGTAGTCGAGGATGGCACCGCCCGATCCGTTGGACAGCAGGATATTGGCGATGCGTTGGTGGCAGAACTGATGATGAAAAACGAGACCGGCTCGGTGGCTCACGTCTTCGAAAAGATCGGCGGGTCCGGCCATTACGGGAGGATGCGAAACAGGCGGCGTCGCCGGGATCGCTCCGATAGTGGAGCCGACAAGGGCAATACCGAGCAACATCGACCATTGCGTCCTCGCTGAAATTGGGGATGTTTTGTGGATCCTATTTGCCCGCGAGGCGGAAAAAACGGAGGTCAGAGGGGATTCCGTATGGCGATATGGGAAAATCACGGCGCGAGCTATAAGCGAATGCCGATCGTGCGTCAAGGGCAAGCCGGCCTCTCGTTTGCCATCGGGTACTTTGTCTGAAAACAGGAATCCCACGGCATTCTTGGACAGGTTCCTAAAGGGCGTGGTTGTTCCTTATGGCCGATCGGATGACGGCTTCGTTTTCCGAGACGGTGCGATCTCCTCGAGGATCGCGGGACGACGCGAAAGTGGCGGGAGGATATCCCTTCTGGCCTGGCGGATAGGCTTTCCATCGGAGGTGCGCCAGGGGATTATGACCCAGGCGTTGCTGGCGGGCTGTCCGCAGAGCGTCGAGGTCGATCTCGGCGACAACAATCTTTTTTCCGGGGCCAGGATCGGCCTGGGCCAGAATCCGCCCGTCAAAATCCACCACCATGCTGCCGCCCGGCCAGGAAAAAGGCCCGTAATGTTGCAGGCTGGCACCTTGATTGGCCGCCACAACATAGGCCATGTTCTCGAGGGCTCGACAGCGATTGACCACAGTCCACCAGTCCATCGGGGGAGTCGCGCCCCAGGGATCCATGTAAGCCGAAACCCGTATCAAAATTTCAGCCCCGTTCAGCGCAAGCTGGCGGATGGCCTCCGGAAAGATCCAATCGTAGCAGATCGCGCATCCAAGGCGGCCAATGGGCGTCGAGACAACCGGAAACATTTCTTCGGAATAATCCGGGATGTCGTGCGGGCTGGCGTGAACTTCCCATGGAATCCAGGGATTGACTTTGCGGTACTTGGATAGCAGACCCTCGGGACCCACGAGGCATGATGTGTTGAACAGAACCCCCGGCCAGGCCGGGTCCGACTCGATGAAGCTGCCGGTCTGGATATAGATCCCATGCTCGCGCGCCTTGGCGATATAACGCTCGATATGTTCGTTGGGCAGTGGCACCGCCAGGCGGTCGCGCAGTTGACTCGCGGTCGGATAGATCGGCGCGGCATGCGCGAACTCGGGAAATACCACGAGCCGAACAGGAAAAAACGGCTTATAACCCATCACGGCGCCGTCGATCATGGACAACATGCGATCCACGCGGCTGCCGATTTCCCGGTGGTGCGTCGGACAGGCGAAATCGGTTTGGCAGGCGGCAACGGCGTATCTCATGGCAGGAATGGCGGGATCAGGAGGGTTTGAGTCACTTGATGATCCGGGTATTGTAGGTCTTCAGGAAGGCCTGGTGTTCCGGAGTGTTGGGGTAATGTTCGGTTGGCGGATAGGGATACCGGCTCATGCCTCGAAAAGGCAAGGGCTCGAGGGTGTCGGGTGTGGCCGTATAGAGGTCCATGTCTTTACAGTAAGCATGCGAGATCAACACGAAGCTTCGGCTCGCATCGGGACTCACCGCGGGCAGACTCGAGGCGTCAAAACGCAGGGCGATTTCATCCCCGGGCCCTACCAGGACGTATTGATCGTCAAATTGTTCAAGGAGCGTTTTCACCGGGCCATAACGCGTATAGGCGCCTCGCAAGACGTGGAAGGGCGCGGTCGCGTCCGACAGGGCGTAGTCGTAAATCAAGGGTAGCCGTCCATCGGGCGAGTATTCACGGGCAAAACCGACCCGGCGCAAGTCGGCCGAGAGGAGGGGGACCGATCGGATGCGAACGGACTGTCGGCCGACGTGGTTTGCGAGGAAGATCTGATCGAAGAACACCTCGAGGTTGGAGGTCAAGCGCAGGCGGCATCGGGCTCCGGTCAAATGTCCGGTCAGGTCTACTGTCATGGTCCGATCCATGCCGCCAGGAACACCCGCGTCGGCAACAAGGGTTTTCCAGGAACCATCGGACTGCTGGCGATCGATCCGCAAAGGTTCCCACTTGACCTGCGATTGCGCCGCCGCATAGACCGTTTGCGAATACGGATACTCGATGTAACCCCGGATGAACAGAAAGACCGGTTGTTGGGCATCGATCCCTGCCAGTTGATCGCCAAAGTCCATCTCGAGCGTATGCGGCCTGCAATAGCCGAAATACCGACGGTCCAACGGAGGCTCGTAAGCATAGCGGCGATCCACCTTGAGGAGATGCTCGGTGCAGTCACGGCAATCCGGATCCGTGGCGCGCAGGGGGAAGATCGGGTGGCTGAGCACGATCAAATCGTGCGTGGCCGCGGGACCGTTCACCGCCAATCGTTCATCGGGAAAAACCTGGTGGGTTTTGGGGTGATCGATGGCGAGCAATTCAAGACGGTCGACATACGCGGTTTCCTCCATCGGTTCGGTAATGCGGAGATCGTAAATGCCGCCTTGAGGACGCAGTTGATCGGGTTCGATCTTGATATGTTCAAGCACTTGAGGCGGGGCGGATTCTCCCGGGCCTGCGTAGTATCCGAGCCCCCCAACTCCGGCAAAATCGGTGATGAACTCGAACCGCTGGCCGTTCCATGCGAACAGGACGGGGCAACTCGAGATTTTTCGCTGAAGTTCGGCGATCTTGTGGTTCTCGCCCGCGCCAAGCCCGATCTCCACCTGGGCCACACCATCGGGCCATTGGATCCGCAAGAAATCGGCCTTCGAGGCGCCGCCCATGCCGATGACAATGGGAAGCGAAGATTGGCTTGAGCTGCCGGTTTGGCCATAATGGAAGAGGGTTTGCTCAAACAATCCGGCGCGGGTCAGCAGCTTGACCCCAAAACCGTTGGCCGGGCTTCGCGTGCGTCCGTCGCGTCCTCGCATCCCGGTCGGTTGAACAACCATCGCCGTCAAAGCCGGATTCTGAATCCCTGGATACAGGCGAAGAATCGGATCCACACTCCAACAAATCAAATCGGGAATGCGGTCTTGGGTGAGATCGAACCACTCGGCCCCGGCAATGGCCTGCGAATCCGCCGGCCAGACTTCCGCGTGCATCGTGAACCGGCCGCCGCCCCTGTTCAGTAACAGCACGGGGTTCTTCCCAAAAAGCACAAGGTCCAAATCTCCATCCCAATCGGCATCTGCGATGCGCAATCCAAGCCATGGCCCCCGGGAGGACGCCGCGCGAGCGCATTCCTCAAATGCGGCGAGTGTGTCGAAGCCTCCACGACCATCGCCCGCATAAAACTGCAAGCGGATCGGATCGCCGCCCAGCAGAATCAGATCGAGTTCTCCATCGCCGTTGAAATCCTGAAGCGCCCCCCCCCGATCGCCCCTCATTTCGGGGAGGCCTTCTGCGGCGTGGAAACGGCCTCCAAGGTCATTCAAGAAGACTTTTGTCGCCCCCCCTTCCTGTAAGAACACCACGTCGGCGTCCCGGTCGTTGTCCAAGTCTCCGAGCAAAACCAGCGTCGAACGGTCGCCGGGGGATAACAGACCGGCCTGTTGGGTGATATTGGAGAAGGATCCGTCGCCATTGTTGTTCAACAGCAGGCTGCCGGTCGAAGTCGGGGATTGGCCGGCGCCGTCATTGCACACCAGAATATCGAGATCCGCATCGTGGTCGGCATCGAAAAAAACAGCCGATCTCGGATGGATCGCGATTGAGCCGACGTTCAATTGCGGTGTGACCTCGGCAAAAGGAGCGTTGCTTTGGCCCTGGAAAAGGCGGAGGCCGTCGGCGCAGACTGCCAGAATGTCGGGTTGGTTATCGTTGTCAAAATCACCGATCGCACAGCTCACAGCCTGGGTAACGGTGTTTAAACCGAAGCCCGATGTGGCGTCGATCCAGGTTCCGTTGGTGTTTGATAGGAGGAGAGTGAGAGCGCCCGATTTGGCTGGAGCGCTGGATGTCACCACAAGATCGGCCAGACCGTCGCCATTCAGATCTCCGGCGGCAATCCCCCCGGGACTGGAAAGCCTGGCTGCCGCGGATTCCGAGCCTCTGCCGGAAGGAGAGGCGACTTGGCCCGTGAAAAGCACTTGGGCCGGACCCGACCGATAAGAAGACGGTGCGTCGGGAGACGATTGGGATTGCGAAGGCAGGGGCAGGGTCAGGGCGAGATCGCCCATCTGATTGTATTGAGGCAGTTCAATGGATTCACCCAGCGGGCTTTCACGCAGGGACTTGAACTTCTCCATATATTCCCGGGCTTTGTCTGTTTCCCCTTTTCGGAGGGCTGATTGATAGAGTTGATAATAGGCGCTGTAGAGATTGGGACGATATCGGATCGCGCTGAGGAGATTGGATTCCCCGGGTTGGCCGATGCGCAGTTTGCAGAGGCCCAGCAGGTAGTGCGCCGCTCCATCTTCCGGCCGCGCCTGAACCACCGATTCCAGGCACACGATCGCTTCTTCAGCCTGGCCCAGATGTTGGAGAATGATGCTCTTGAAATAGAGCGCCCGGAGATTATGGGCGTCCTTCGCCAGGATTTCGTTCAGCAGCTGGGTTGCCCGTTCCATGTCCTGGGTTTCCTTGCGCCCGCGATTGAATAACGCAATCGCCAGATTGATCCTGGCCTCGTCCAGTTCGGGGGCGGCCTTTACAGCCTCCTCAAAGGCCTGGACGGCCTGGCTGTATTCGTATTGGCCCATCAAACTGACCCCGCGATTCATGGCCTCAACGACCTGCGGGGAAATCGAGCTTTCCGGCGTTTTCAGCCGACAACCGGCTCCCACGGCCAGGAGCATCAGACCGCAGAGAACGCCCCGTAAAACACTCCGTGTCATGATCGCCATAATTTTCACAATTGTCGGGGTTCTTCCAGTCGCAGAATTCGATCCACCCCCGTTTGGGTGAGCTCCTGGGTTTGGCCACTGGGCCACAGGACCCTTATGCGGCTAATGACAGCATTTGTCCCCAGACCGAAGTGCAGCCTGGGATCCTGCTGGAATACATAACTGGTCGGGCATCGGGCCTGGGCAACCCAGGTCCTCGTTCCCGCAGTCACTTCAACACGAGCGCCAAAACCGTCCCGATTGCCGCGCGTGCCCACGAGTTGCAGTTTAAGCCAATGATGAAGCGTTTCCCCCCTGTTCTGCAACAGAACAGCCGGGCCGCCCAGTGTGGTGATCAACAAATCCATGCGGCCGTCATTGTTGAAATCGAGGGCGCCACTGCCCCGTCCGTTGAGGCGCCGCTGAAAGAACGTTCCCGCAAATTTGCTGATGTTTACAAAGTTTCCCTGACCCTCATTTGCCAGCAACAGGCTCGGGGATCCTGCCATGCTGTGCGGATCGCCATTGGCAATGAACACGTCCAGATCCCCGTCGTTTTCGATGTCAAGCAGGTTGCCTCCCCAACCGACGTATTCGCTCGAGACCTGCAGAATTCCCGCATCCGTGATATGATCCGTGAACACTCCCTGAGGGGAGTTCAGGTAAAGCGAAGCATTGCCAAACCGGGTGACCAGCATGTCCGGCAGCCCGTCTCCGTTGATATCCCCGATCGCGGCGCCCATGGTTCCAGCGGCCCTGCCAAATTGGTCAAAGGCCACTCCGCACTGCATGGCGACATCCTGAAAATGCCCCTGGCCATCGTTTGCCAGAAGCAAGTTCGGTGTCGCGTCGTTCGATACATATAAATCCTCGTCGCCATCCACGTCATAATCGAAGGTCGTCACCGACATCCCCCGATGCCCCGGAATCCGGATGCCAATGCGTTCGCCGATTTCCTCAAAGGTCCCATTGCCCCGGTTGTGATAAAACAGGTTCGTCTCCGGCGGATACGACAACGGGCCAGGGTAGGGGACCTGTGTTCCCGGCGGTGATTTGACCGCCGGATCGTAGACCAGGTAGTTCGCAACGAAGAGATCCAGATGACCATCCCGGTCGGCGTCCAAGAAGGTTGCCGAAATACCCGCCTGCTTCGACATCAACCCCGCCTCTGTCGTCACATCCTTAAACGTCCCGTCGCCCTGGTTCTGATAAAGAATCAGCCCCCCGAAGTTCACGACCAGCAGATCGGTGTCGCCATCGTTGTCGTAGTCCGCCGCTGCCGCGGTTGTCCCAAAACCATGACCGGCGACTCCCGCACGCTCTGTGGCATCTTCGAAGGTCCCATTCCCCCGGTTGCGATACAGACGGTTGGGCCACCGCGGGGTTTCAGCAGAAGCATCGGACAGCACAGGAGCCGGTCCCGAGTTGACCAGGTAAACATCGATAAAACCATCCCCGTCGTAATCCAGACAGGCGCCTCCGGCCCCGTCCGATTCCATGATGTTGTCCAGCTTTCCGTCGGCCAGTTGATGCTTAAAATCCAGGCCGGCCGCTGTGGCTTCTGTGAATTGAGGCCAGACTGCGGTTGATTGATCCACATTCCGAGGTTGGAGGGTGCCCCCGTCGCTTGACGTTGAACGCGGAGACGGACCACAACCTGCCAGAAAAACCAGCGCCACACTCATGCCCGCCACCAGGCTTTTGATACCAAAGCCGGTTCCCGGAAACGCGTGATGCGCCGGCCGCGGCCTGCATATGCGGTGGTTGTTCATGAACCCTCGAATGATTGCGTTTTCTTATAAGGAAGACCAAAGCCGCCGCGCAAGCGGAAAGCGGCAATATCGCAACCTCCAATCGAGATCTGTTTTTATGATTCGAAGAGACCTGGGGCATCGGGAGCTGTGGGCATACGAAGAACCCTTGGGTGTTGCAGGTGCAACACGAAATTGGCTGTTCGGTTGCCGCACCTGTGACCTTGCCGATTGGCGTCACACTAATTCTTCAGCACGCTGGAGCGTTCCTGCATCCACAGGACATCCGGATTATTGGGGGAACTGACGTTGAGGGGAAGGTCCTGGCCTTTTTTCAGGGTTGGATAGGTTCGGGGATCGAGCCATTTCTTGATCTCGGCATGGCCGTCGGCGAATGAAAAGCCGGCAGCCCGATTGTGGTAACTGGCCGGATAATCGACGATCATGGCGGCGGCACCGCGTTTTTTAAGATCCGTCTGGAACAGGCCATCGTTGATACTGTCCTCTCTCTCGTCGAGAAACACCCAGGCGTTGGCGTGTCCGAGAGCGCTTAAGTCGGAGACCTTTTTGAATATGCGGTAGGTGTCCTGGCCGACCGCGACGCTTCCGATGTAGTTCATCCACATGTTGGCTGAGACGCTGCGAACTCGAGGCAGGGTTTGGTTGCCGAACTTCGCCATGCTTTTATCGGCCGGGCACCGGTAGACGCCGGGGGATTTCAGATAAGGGCCGATCTGGGCGTATCGGGGATCCAGAAGGTTGAGCAGGTTGGTGTTATCTCGGTTATTGGCGGTAAAATCGAGCCACCCGGAGACCCATTGGTCCGATGCCGCCGAGCTGCCTCCATTGACGCCAGGCATGGCATCGTTGTGGTCGTCGGCGTAGAGGATCCAGGCAAGCTGCAGTTGTTTAAGGTTGTTGATGCAGAAGATTCCTTGGGCTTTGGTTTTGGATTTTGCCAGAGCTGGCAGCAGCATGCCCGCCAGGATGGCAATGATGGCAATGACAACAAGCAGCTCGATGAGCGTAAATCCGGATCGGGAGCGCCGGAGAGAGGTCTTCGGCTGTCTGATTTGATGGGCGAAAGAAATGGAATTCATTTCGATGGTCGATTGTTGGCCGCGCATCTGGAACAGGCCGGATTCCGCGAAAACCGGCTTGTCATTTGCTTGACCCGCTGTTTAAAAAACTAAGAGCCCTAATAGTGTTGTCAAGCGTGTTTTGGGCTGGCTTTGATGCATCTGAAATCGCCACGGGCCAAGGCGCGGCGCCGACCGCCCTGCTAAAGGCTCCAGCCCTGGCGATAATCGCGGCGCAGGAACCGGTTGGCCTCCTCGCAATTTGTAAAACGCAGATTGGCGCTGTCCCATCGGAGGTTTTTGTGGGTGAGCTCCTCTCGCAGGCTGGCTCGCAGCGCGATGTTGCCCAGGAGAACGGCTTCGGCCAGGGGACCGGCCCATTCAAAGTTGGATCCAGGTTTTTCTCCGCCTTTGATGGCGTGAATCCATTCCTGGTGATGGCCTGGGGAGCGTTTGAGGGTCTTGGGGGGCTCGGGAAAATCTCGGGCCTTGGATTCAGGAATCAGACGGCTGCCAAAGATGACGCCTTTGTCGCCGATCAACAATCGCCCGTTGGATCCGAGTTCGCGACCTTCCTCCAGCTCATCGGGGCGGGTTGGTTTCAATCCGCCATCGTACCAGTGCAGCGTAAGGGGGGGCATATCTCCTCTGGCAGGAAACTGGTAACGCACGATGGAAGCCAGGGGATAAGTTTCCTCGTTGAACCGGCTCGATGTGGCCTGAACGCTGGAGGGCGGCCCCAGTTTCAAGGCGCGGAATACGGGATCAAAGGAATGACAGCCAATATCGCCCAACGCGCCGGTGCCGAAATCCCACCAGCCGCGCCATCGGAAGGGGGCGTAAATCGAGTGATACGGACGCGACGGAGCGGGCCCAATCCACAGGTCCCAATCCAGCTGGTCGGGGATGGATGGGGTCTCCCGGGGGCGATCCACCCCCTGAGGCCAGTATTCCTTGAACAAGCCGTTGGAAGGCCGGTCGGTCCAAATGTGAACCTCGCGCACCGGGCCGATGGCTCCAGCCCCAACGAACTCACACAGCCGGCGGGTGTCCTCGGAGGCTTGACCCTGATTGCCCATTTGAGTCGCCAGACCGGATTTGCGTGTGGCTTCGGCCACCTGGCGCGCCTCCCAAACCGAATGCGTCAACGGTTTTTCACAGTAAACCGGTTTGCCCAGCTTCAGAGCCATCAGGGTGGCGAAGGCGTGCACGTGATCCGGTGTGGCGACGACGACCGCATCAATATCCTTTTGTTCCTCGAGCATCTTGCGGTAGTCCTTGTGACGTTTGGCCTGAGGAAATCGTTTGAAGGTTCCCGCCGCGTGGTTCCAGTCGACATCGCACAGCGCCACGATGTTCTGGCTGGAAAGGCTGTTGAGATCGGACGCGCCTTGTCCGCCCACACCGATGCCTGCCAAATTGATCCGTTCGCTCGCAGGATTGGCCCCGTTGAGGCCAAGAACATGACCGGGGATGACTGAGAGACCCGCGGTGATTGCGGCGCCGCGAGCCAGGAAACCGCGTCGATTGAGTGTGAGAGAAGGACTGGGCTTTCTATTCATAATCTGGTTGTCATGGTTTCTTATACTGACGTTTTTCAGGGAGAAGGCATTCGGAGAAATGATTATCCTTTGATGCATCCCAAAGGTTTCAAGCGGGCAACCCGGCGCGAAATTCCCGCGCACGCGCAGGTGTCGACGACCTCGGAGACGTCTTTGTAGGCCTCGGAGATCTCCTCGTCCAGGGTGCGGCGGCTTTGACCGCGCACAATCACACCGCTTTGGGCCAGTTCACGGACGATATCGCGTCCCTGGGCGGCCTCCTTGGCCTTGACCCGGCTCAGGGCGCGGCCCGCGCCGTGGCAGCTGCTGCCGAAGGTGTCCCGCATGGCCTGCGCGGTGCCGATCAAAACATAGGAGCAACGGCCCATATCGCCCGGGATCAGGACGGGCTGGCCGATCGGACGGTACCGGACAGGCAGATCCTCGCTCTCGGGAGCAAAAGCGCGAGTCGCGCCTTTCCGATGCACGCAGACCTGTTGTTGCCGGCCATCAACATCGTGGCTTTCGATTTTGGCAATGTTATGCGCCACTTCATAGACGGTTCGCAGCCCGATCTCCTCGGAGGTCATCCCCAGGCCGCGTTGCAGAGTCTGACGGCATTGATGGACGATGACTTCACGGTTCGCAAAGGCGTAATTGACCGCGCAGCGCATGGCGCCCAGATAGGCGTGGCCTTCTTCGGAGCGAATCGGGGCACACGCCAGCTGGCGATCCGGCAGTTCAATCTGATACTTGCGAGCCGCGCGATCCATCAATCCCAGATAATCATCGCAAACCTGATATCCAAACCCTCTCGAACCACAGTGAATCATCACCGTGATCTGGCCCGGAAAAAGTCCCAACACCTCAGCGGCCGTTTTGTCGAATATTTCGTCGACCTGTCCGATCTCCAGAAAATGGTTTCCCGATCCAAGCGTTCCCAATTGCTCCAGGCCGCGTTGCCAGGCGCGTTCCGAGATTTTGTCCGGCAGGGCTCCCGCCATGCAACCCTGTTCCTCGATGAACTCCAGATCGGAGCTCTCGCCCTGCCCGTGTTTGACCGCCCAGCCGGCGCCTTCCACCACCACCCGCCTGAGTTCGCCCGGAGAAACGCGCAAGGCGCCCGAAGCCCCCACCCCCGTCGGTATCGTGCGAAACAGAGAATCAATCAGTTCAGGAAGCTTGGACGCTATCCGGTCAAACGTCAGGTTCGAGGCGAGCATGCGCACGCCGCAGTTGATGTCATACCCGACGCCGCCCGGTGAAATAATCCCTCGGTCGAGGTCAAACGCCGCGACCCCGCCAATCGGGAATCCATAGCCCCAGTGAATATCCGGCATGGCCAGGGATGCCTTGACGATGCCTGGCAAACACGCCACGTTCGCCGCCTGTTGGGGCGCATTGTCCGCCTGAACCGTGTCCACCATCTTCCGGCTGGCGTAGATCCGTGCCGGAACCCGCATCTTTCCCCGCGGAGGAATCTCCCAAAGGGCCTCGCCCACTTGTTGCAGCTCGAACTGAGGCATGGGCCCCATTCTGACCAGAAACCATCTGTCTGGCAATCCCGCATTCGGTCGAATCGCGCCTGCGTTAGAGATCAAACAGCACGCGCGCCTGCCAAATCTCCCCCGCCTTGACCACCTCCAGTTGGTGATAAGTCACCGCCTTGATCTCTGTGTGGATCACGTGCCGCTGTCCATCGATCTTCTCCCCACCAATCCGAGCCCGCAACAATCCGGTCTCAGGAAAGTCCACCTCAAATCGCCCGTACACCTCGTGGCGTGTGACGTGCAGAAAATTCAGCTCCGAAAGCCAATAAACCATGAGCGTGGACCAATCCGGTCCCGAGACTTCCACTGTTTGCCATTCCCTTGGCTGAATTGATTCCAGATCCGTGACGATGCGGAACATCCCCCAGGCTGCGTGTTCAAAAAGTTCCTGGGGACTGTCCCCTCGCACCTGGATGCCCACGTCAGCGGTGTGCTCGAAGACCTCCAGCCACCCGGGTTCCGATTGCGCGTTTTCCGGTCCTTCAGTCATTTTTATTTGCAGGAAAATGTTGCTCCACCCATCTGCTGTTAGCTCATGCCATCCCAACCACTAATCCGCAGTCTATTCCATCCCCGCAGGACAGCAATCCCCAACATCGTTCCGCGCAAAAGGCCGCATGCCCCCATGAGCAAATCGGATCACAATGATCAAAAAGAGCCAGACCGAGCGTCCTATCCGAAATAAAGAGGCCATTAATATTTTATTAAACATTGATTGAGAGTATGTTATAAAAGTTGAACTTGGGAATTCATAAGATGGCATTCTGGTTGCTTATGGGGTTTTGCGATGGGCCGCATGGGGCAGGCGGGGAGCGGCGGAGCGATGAGACAACGAACAAACGAAAGCCGGGCTATGAAAAAAATCGAAGCGATTATCAAGCCGTTCAAGCTGGAAGAAGTCAAAGATGCTTTGAGCGAGGTGGGGATTGAAGGGATGACGGTATCGGAGGTGAAGGGGTTTGGACGGCAGAAAGGGCACACGGAAATCTATCGGGGCAGCGAGTATACGGTGGATTTTCTGCCGAAGATCAAACTGGAGATCGTATTGACTGACCAGCAGTTGGATGCGGCGGTCAAGGCCATCATTCGGGCCGCCAAGACGGGGAAGATCGGTGATGGGAAAGTCTTTGTCTCGAACGTGGAGGAAGCGATTCGAATTCGGACCGAGGAGAAAGGAGCGCAAGCGGTTTAAGGGCGGGAAAGAGGGTCTGAATTCAGAGGGAATGAACCAATCGAACTCAAGAAATCTCAATGAAAACACTGATTTATATTTTAACAATAGTGGTGTGGGCTGGGATATTGGAGCCGGCAGTATGGGGGGAGGATCCTCCGCGGAGCGAGCCGACGCTGGAGCAACGCGTGAGCGACCTGGAGGCCTATATGAACAACGTGGCCCGGGTTGCGGACACGACGAACAACGTGGCGTCGAAGGTGGGGGGGGCCGGGCCGGGGCACAACGGCTGGATGATGACTTCGGCGGCGTTGGTGTTGTTCATGACGTTGCCGGGATTGGCGTTGTTTTACGGGGGGTTGGTGCGGCGCAAGAACGTGCTTTCCGTGTTGGCGCAATGTCTGGGGATTGCGGGGCTGGTGACGATTTTGTGGTGGATTTGCGGATATAGCCTGGTGTTTGGGGACGTGAAGGGCGCCGGAGCTGATGCGTCCACGTTTTTCGGGAATCTCTCTTATGCGTTTCTACAGGGGGTGGATTCGAATCCGAACACGAACTATGCCTACTGGATATCGCACAATGTGTTTTCGATGTATCAATTGATGTTTGCGATCATCACGCCGGCGTTGATCGTGGGGGCGATTGCGGAACGAATGAAGTTTTCGGCGATTCTGCTCTTTGTGACCCTATGGATGTTCGTGGTCTATTTTCCGCTGGCCCACATGGTGTGGGGCATTGACGGTTTCATGAACGGGGTATGGAACGCGAACGCGTCGATCCAGGCGATTGATTTTGCGGGGGGCACGGTGGTGCACATGTCCTCGGGTTGGTCGGCCTTGATTCTGTGCTTGATTTTGGGCAAGCGGCTCGGTTTTCCGCGGGAAGCGATGCCGCCGCACAGCATGGTCTTGTGCATGGTGGGCACGGGCATGCTTTGGGTGGGATGGTATGGATTCAACGCCGGAAGCGCTCTATCGGCCGATGGAGTGGCGGCGAACGCCTTCATGACCACAACCTTGGCGACGGCAGTGGCCTGTTTTGTATGGCCGATGGCCGAATGGGGGGTCAAAGGCAAGCCGAGCGTCCTCGGATTCTGCTCGGGCGCGGTGGCGGGCCTGGTGGTGGTGACGCCGGCGACCGGATTCATCACCGCCTCGGGGGCGATTCTGATCGGGATTGCGGCCGGCTTGGTTCCATTTTTTGCCTGTTACAAGCTGAAAGGATGGCTGGGTTACGATGACGCGCTGGACACGTTCGGTGTTCACGCCGTCGGCGGCACCTTGGGCGCTTTACTGACCGGTATTCTTGCGACCGATTCGGTCAATGCCAACCTGGCGGTTAACTTGAAGGACCTTGTGGGCAGGACGCTCTGGATCGAACAGCTGAAAGCGATTGGTCTGACGATCGCATTAGCGGTGACGGGCACCGTCATTATTGCCTTGATTGTCAAGGCGGTGATGGGTCTCCGACCCGGCGAAGAAGTCGAAACCGTTGGTTTGGACCTGGCCGAGCATGGCGAGGAGGGCTACCACGGATAAGGCTTGAATTCCCGCCCGCATGGGTCCGCTGGCTGCTTCCAGCCGGCGGTCCCCACGGGCAAACAACAATGAACTAAATCAAAACAGCAATAATATGAGTACTCCAAAAAGCGTGATTGAGATGGCCCAGAAGCAAGGGGCCAAGATGGTGGATGTGAAGTTTGTGGACACCTTCGGGATCTGGCAGCATTTCAGCTGTCCGATCGGGGAATTGACGGAGGAGGTGTTCAAGGAAGGCTTTGGGTTTGACGGGTCGTCGATCCGGGGCTGGAAATCGATCGAGGCGAGCGACATGCTGGCGGTGCCGGATCCGGACACGGCGTTTATGGATCCGTTTTGCGCGGTGCCGACGCTGTCGGTGACCTGCACGATCGCGGAGACGGGGACGTTGGAGCCGTATGCGCGGGATCCGCGGGGGATGGCGCAGAAGGCGGAGAAGTATCTGGCGGGGACGGGATTGGCGGACACGGTTTACATGGGGCCGGAGGCGGAGTTTTTCATTTTCGACAACGTGCAGTATGACAACAAGGGGCACGGGTGCTGTTACAGCATAGATTCGGAGGAGGGGAGTTGGAACACGGGTCGGGAGGAGATGCCGAACCTGGGGTATAAGATCCGGCCGAAGGAGGGCTATTTTCCGGTGGCGCCGAGCGACACGCAGCAGGACATACGGACGGAGATGGTGTTGATGATGGAGTCGCTGGGGGTGTCGATCGAGCGGCAGCATCACGAGGTGGCGACGGCGGGGCAGGCGGAGATTGATTACCGGTTCGACACGCTGGTGCGGGCCGCGGACAAGATGATGGTGTTCCGGTATGTGGTAAAGAACGTGGCGCGCAAGCATGGGAAGACGGCGACGTTCATGCCGAAGCCGATTTTTGGGGACAACGGATCGGGGATGCACACGCACCAGAGCCTGTGGAAGAAGGGCAAGCCGTTGTTTGCGGGCAACGAATATGCCGGATTGAGCCCGATGGCGTTGTATTACATCGGGGGGTTGTTGAAGCACGCGCGGGCGTTGTGCGCGTTGTGCAGTCCGACGACTAACAGCTACAAGCGGCTGGTGCCGGGGTATGAGGCGCCGGTGAACCTGGCCTACAGCTCGCGGAACCGGTCGGCGGCGATCCGGATTCCGACCTATAGCGAGAATCCCAAGGCCAAGCGGGTGGAATACCGTCCGCCGGATCCGAGCGCCAATCCGTATCTGGCGTTTGCGGCGATGCTGATGGCGGGGCTGGACGGGGTGTTGAACAAGATTGATCCGGGGGAACCGCTGGACAAGAACATCTACGAGCTGCCGCCGGAGGAGCTGAAGAAGGTGCCCAATGTGGCGGGAAGCCTGAGCGAGGCGCTGGATTGCCTCGAGGCGGACCACGAGTTCCTGTTGAAGGGCGATGTGTTCACGCGGGACTTTTTGGAGATGTGGATCAGCAACAAACGCAAAGAATCCGATGCCCTGCGGCTGCGTCCGCATCCCTACGAATTCTTCCT
>Ga0116154_10000205_pt1 | contig 86798 bp, 72 predicted proteins | sample AD_UKC030_MetaG_FD_89898 | JGI IMG/M metagenome (GOLD analysis project Ga0116154, IMG submission 89898) | Active sludge microbial communities of municipal wastewater-treating anaerobic digesters from USA - AD_UKC030_MetaG | ecosystem: Engineered > Bioreactor > Anaerobic > Digestate | place: USA... | reverse complement strand
TTTAGCAGCAAAGGGAAAATGATTGGTTCTTCCATTCATAATGATGAAATATTCATTTGGGATGCAGATGATTGGTCAAGCATTGTTCTTGAAGAAAATTTTAACAAAATCCAGTATGTAAAAACAACTGAAGATGGCAATTTTTTATATTTAGTAAGTAATGGACTTGTTAACAGAAGTGGATTCGCTGAATTAATAAAAATTGATTTGAATACGAATAAAACCATCTCAAGAATTTCATTGATAGAGGATGGTGACTTTTCATATGAAGAATTCGAAAACTATTGTGTTTACAGCGGAAAAATAATACATGGATTTGAACTGTCGGAAGAAGACAAATACGCAATCATAACTCTAAAGGAGTATACCTTATTGAATGACGTAGAAGAAGTTTCTAGCAGATATAATATTAGGGTGTTTAATTCTTCGGATAATACCCTTACAGCAAATCAAAAGATCGATAGTCCTTATTCGGTAGAAAAAAATGAGCAATTTATTGTTTGTACTGCAAAGGATGGCAGACTAGTAACAACTACATTTGACGATGATTTAATCAGAATCCTTCAATTACCTCAATTACTATTGATTAAGCAATTTTCCTTAAGCACCCCTGCTGAGTTTTCAATAAACTACGCTAATGATAGAAAACAACCATCAGAAGAAATTGACTCTTCAAAAGACCCAATTGAAAAAGTAAAACTAAATTCACTATTGTTCAGTAATGACAACAAACATTTGTTAATATTTAGTTCTAATAACTACTATGTTGATGATATATTGGTTTATGGATATGATTCTTTAAGCCTTTTTGTGTAATACATTTTGTCTTACACGCATTTTATGGGAATTAGTGTTTCAGATGAACTCTACCTCATCCCCCAATCACCCTCAACCCCAACTTCCTGATCTTGGTAATGATATTAGTTACATATCTCTCTTCATTAGTGGCTTGTAATACCATCTAAGGAACAGATAAACCAACTATTACACCAAAGGAAGCCAAATTTTCAGAAATTTGTTGCACTATATAATATATTAATGAAGATTTGTTACTTTTGAGGACGTTAAGATTCATTATGAATATTAAAACATATCCCTAAGAATTAATGATATTTATAGTAACCTCGTTGAAACATCAAAGAGTAACCTTCAAGAAATAATAGAAATTTCTATATTAATTAAATCAAAGTTGAATTAAGCAACTATTAAACACCCTTACATTGATCGATTATGGCAAAAATATTTATAAGTCATAGTAGTTCAGATACCAAACTGGCATATAGATTAAAGGAACAACTTGAATCAATTAACATTGAGGTGTGGCTTGATATAAAGGATATAAATGTCGGGGATACTTTAGTGGGAAGAATAATGCAAGGGATTGAGAAATGCGACTACCTATTAATTCTTATATCCGCTAGTTCACTGTCGTCGAATTGGGTAAATAAAGAACTTACTTGGGCAATGACTAGGGAAATAAATGATGATTCCTTCGCAGTATTACCAGTACTGCTAGATAATAGTCCAATACCACCTATATTGTCAGACAAATTGTATTTCAAAATTAATACTAAAAATAAAAATCATGTTAGCAAAATTGTCACGAACATAGTAAAAAAAATATTCAGTGATGGCAATAGTGCTAACATGTTATTAATTGATAATATACTGAGTAAATCAAAAATTCTTCAAAAGATTGAGGAAAAGGAGGCAATTTATTCTAGTATTCTAGGAATATCTGTACTTTTTTTTATTTTTAGTGCATATGCGACAGAAATGTTACTTTTTGGCATTGGTTTATCAGTTATTGGGATATTAAAATTAATAGTTCTGTTTCGATTTGAAAGGATCTTTAAAAATAATCTTAGTTTATTAAAGAAAATTGAGAAAATCGGTTATTATTTTATACCTTTTGATAGAAAATACTATCAACAACTTAATGCTGGGAAAAACAATAAAAAATATATATTCACATTGTATTTAGAGGTGTTTAGTCAAATTCTAATGTTTGTAATTGCCATACTTTTTATTATCCTAAGTATTACCCTAAGTAATTCGTTGTTAGATTAAACATAACATAATCATATAAACCTTTGTAAAGGAAGGTCAAGATTTTTATCGAATTTTTTATTATTATCCAACCCCACCGTCATTCACTCTCAACCCCAACTTCCTGATCTTGGTTATGGTATTCGGATGCACACCTGATAACTTGGCTGCTTCCTTGGCTTTAAGCCCCTGTTTCAGGTAACGGAGCGCCTTCTGGTTCTGTGGTTTTGACAGAAATTGATGCGTATCTTCCGTGGTGCCACTTTTGCGCCCCTTATACACACCCTTCAGTTTTGCCATGGCAATCCCTTCAAGTTGGCGCTCTTTAATTTGGTTTCTCTCCATTTCGCCCACAATGCCCAGTATGCCAATGATCAGTCTGGAGATGTGGTTCTGTTTGCCATCATCATCCATGGTACGGAGACCTTGGCTGATGAAGTGGATGGGGATGCCTTTATCGGTGAAATAATGTATGGTATTCAGTATATCTCTTAGATCACGTCCCAGTCGGTCGATTTCCCAGACGTGAAGGCTGGTGATCATACCATTATATATATACTGCTGAATCTTCTTGCCACCTTCCCTCTCGAAAAACGGAATGGAGCCACTGCATCGGTCTTCCACAACCAACTTGAAATCTGCTTCATTGATCCGCTGTCGGTCGGTGTTTTGTTCGATGGTCGAAACACGCACGTAAAGTACTTTCATTTATTCACAATTTATGCTTGGTGTGCTTTAGACCGTAAATATAGGACATATTTCTTTATTGTGCAAGTTTGAGGGGTAAAATCCGATGAAAAACTTATCACAATTTGGGGTAGACGTCAATTTTGTGATTTGGGCCATCAGATAGAACGGGGTTATGACAGAAATCTGAAGAAAAAAAATGTGATACATGAATCAAAAGGATGATCTTTATCTTATCTTCGCTTTTATTAATAAGCGCAGTAACAATTTAACCCTCGCAGTTTTGATAATGAATTAGGTTCTACAATCTATGTCACATAAAACAATTGCAACAGAAGAAATGAAGGAAAGCGCAAATATATAATTAAACAATATAAATAAAGTCATACTTAAATAGTGCCTTGAATAAGATTAAAATAATTAATAATAACTAATGAAGATATGGAAGAACAAGGAATTAACAAAGATTATCTATTACTGCTAGTAAACAATAATGGATATATAGATACTACAAATATCTCAATAGACAAACATTTTGAGCATGAAACCATTGAGTTACAAAATCTTTGCAAAGGTTCAGAAGATAACATTGATAAAATAATTCAATTCATTCATGCTAAACTGAAACCAAAACTACCAAATAAAGTATTTAACTATTGTCAGGAATTAGATTTACCATTTCAAAGCGTTCATGTTAACATAGAAGATGCTATTAAAGATTTAATATTCCAAAGAGACTTAATATATACAAATCAACGGTTAGCAATTGAATCAGAAAAGGAATATAATTTTGAAGAAAAATTTTATGCTTTCAAATATGATATAAGGGAAAAGATTGAACTGTGGTTTCAAGTCTTCGATATTGATTTTGCTTATGAGAAGGCTAAGAAAATACCCAACATGCTTGTATACTCTCATCGTATCAGTGGCTGGTCGAATCCTGCGTACAAATTAACTAATGATATTAATTTACAAATTAAAACAAATTTTGGTTATGGTAGGGCTAGTTATTTCTTTTCAATACTTAAATTTAAAAATATTCAAATAATTCCGTTTTCGGAGTGGATTAAATATCAATATGCAAAATATTCGGATATAATTCGATACACAAAAGATTTCAGTGTCAGGGAATCAATAATGATCAATGGCACACAAAGATTAGTTAATATTAAAATTGAAAACTCTTTTTGGATTGATGCCATTAGTTACACTCAAAATGCTGCAAATTTATCCTTAACTGATGAAAATGCCTTTATAAAAAAATATATTATTGATGAATGCGAAGAAATGATTCATGGGTTAGAAAATATTTACAAAAATTCTAAATTGAATTTTTATAATAGAAGTCATATTTTATATGAAAAGAGAAATGTTCATATGTATAATGTTGATATTAAAGGATATGAATTAATTGATTTTAGAACCGAAAAGATAATAGGTGCTTTAGATTTTATTGATAAAATAAGCGAATATGATACCATCATTTCTACTAAGATATATCGTGATAAAATACAGGAACTTACTTATAAATTCATACCTAATGTTTACACTGCATTGAAAAATCAAAGAAAAGAACTTTTTTGGGCAGAAAATGATTATAAAGACTTTTTACCTCAACATGAGGAATTAATTATCAGAAATCAATTTTATGATAGTGAAAAATTAAAATTGGGTTTTTATAAGAGATATTCCGACGAATATGAGAGATTTCGAACAAAATTCTTGCAATCAGTTGAATTGGAGAAGCAAAAGTTGCAAAAAATAAAACTACACAATGACAATATTAATAAGTTGACATATTATATCGATAAATACAAAATTTTTGCAAAAACAAATAACTCAGACATTAAAAATAATTTTAGTAATTAAGGATACACCAACTTGTGACTGATGATCCTCCTTCAACTCAATCCAAACGGAGTTGACTGCTTAATATAAAGGCATCAAAAGGCTTTCTTGATGTTCCAAGTGATACAGTTTAAGATACCCCCTTCTTTGGCTATTACATTCGAATCAATGCTTCGGATTTCTTTTCCCTTAAAGTTTTCATGAAATACCTTCAGCGCTTCATCATCTTCCTTCAAACCGAAAGTTGGCACAATGACCGCTGAATCAGTTTCAAGATAGTTGATGTAGATGCCTTTGGCACTCGTATATGATGGGTTGGAATATGGATTGTAGGGTAGTTTTATGCAAACCAAACCTGCTGATTGAAGGATATCGAGAATTTGATGCATCATATGCTGGTCTTCTGGTTTAGTCATATCATTGACAAAGACCGTATTGTCATCAAGAAAGCGAACCATTCCATCGGCGTGTCCAGTGAAATCCCTTTTTTTATCCCATGGAAGAAATATGATTTCCTTGACCCCTAACCGTGCTATTAGTTCTGATTTCACCTCCTTGTCTGAAAGGTGATTGTTTTCATCAAAGACCTTGTTACACATGATGACTCTATTGCTTGAGCGAACCACGTTGCCACCATCCACCTTCAACTTTGATTTTTCGGTAACGATGTTAATCCGACGGCAAATGTCATCCACGTCTGAAAGGTTCTTCTGTTGGGTGGCTGACTGCATGTAGTCTGGGTTATACACAAACTGCGCAAAATGGTCATCACTGACTTGAATGGGCATGAAATCACGTGCCCAAATGTTTCTGGTCATGGGCAAAATGGAAAACTTGACATTGCATTCATTAAAAATTCCCATTAGTTCAAGGAAGAATGCCCTATACGGCTCGGTTTCCTTTCGCATCAGGCTATCAGCCAGATAAACAAGATTGATTTCTTTGTCGGTAATCATTGCATTATGGGTTATAGTTTAGAAATCTGATGGTGGATCGGAAGGGATCGTCAGGAAAGTTGTTTTTGAATGGATTTAAGAATCCTTAGCATCACCCCTCTCTCGAATGATAATGCCAGTGTGCCGTCACTAAACCTGTCACTTCGTACATATGCTGTGATAAGTTGGCACTTAGTGGGTATGTCTACGGTGTCATAATCAAAATTTTTATCCCGTACCATCAGTTTGCCTTCAGACCAGTCCATCCATGCAAAATCTACAATAATCGGAATCTGGTAGACAACTTTTAAGAACTCGTTTATAACTGGAGCGCTGATGTAATAAGGAAATTCAAAAACGTTCTTCTCCACTTCTTCCCCTCCGCCTACCTCATAGAACTTCCTAGTTTCTTCAATTTTTGGTATCAAGTCGAGTAAAGGTTGCCAATCAGACTTGGTATATGCCAAAATAACTTCTTTATAGTTATCATGTTGTAGGCTCATATCTATTTGTATTATAATTAATTAAAACCTCCAAGAGCAACCAAAGGTACGCCAAAAAGAAATATCATGATACACTCCTACTAAGATCTTTTGTATGCTGATGATATCCATCGAAGGACAAGACTATGCCCACCAATATCAGAAATTTTTGTCCCAGAAATTTTTTCAAAAACCGAATTGTTCTCGAACCAAAGTCAAATTTTCTGAAATTTTTCTCCCAGAAAATTTTTCAAAAATGTGTTTTGGGGATCAGATAGCCTGCATGGGGCAGGCAGGAGGGGGGGGTATAGAACAGATACCGTCGGAGGGGAGGGCATACCATTATTATATGGGTACCAAATCTTGGGTCTTGAACTGTTGTTTCTATTGGTTCAACTGAAATAACTTACAGTTCTGAGCAGCACATTCGCCAGCAAATGCTGCCTTCAGCCCATGATACTGTGGATCATGTATGGAGTCAATAATGGACATGCACTGCTTAAAATCGCCTTTTGACCTGTATATCTCTGCCATCATAATCATGTCATTCAGTTCGGTGATGTCCAGCAACTCCAGTAAACGGTCAAGATTCGAATTCCAGATGGCTTCATCTTCCAATGACTCAAATAACGGCTTATCCTTACGCAACCTATCGTTGAAAGCCCACAGGATATTCTGTCTTATATACATTTCGTCATCACTGTTCTGCGCAACGCCACCCTTTAGCGCTGCCACATACTGCCCAATGGTAAGAAATTCTGCTTTGTCTGCATTTTCCCATTCAGCATTGCCGCTGCCATAGCGACGAAAACTTCCCACCTCTTCCGATTTGCTGATCCAAAAGAAGTTTTCGCATTTTTTGCATTGGGTTAGTTCGGGGAACTCCTTCAACATGCGCGCAATCACCTTCCCGTCAGAATAAACCTTTGCACCAAATGAATTTCCACTCATAATGGAACCCCGCTGAATCAGATTACCGCAGGTTGGGCATTTGTAAACAAAATTACCTCCAAGCATCATAATGCAATATCTTTATAAGTTTGTGCTGATTTGATTCGGCAAGTTACATCTAATACGGTACAAGTTACAGGCTGAAATGGCTTTTTTGCCAACATTTGAAACAGTGACAGTGAGATTAGACCACCCCCTTTTTGAATGTCACTGTTTTTTCTCCTGTTTAAATTGATGTTTTTGCCTGTACCCTGTACCTTTTTATAATTCATGATTTCATAACTTAGCAAACGAAATAGAACCCAAAACGGATTGACATGCTTCAATATATCAAGAACCTGCTTCCCCGTTTGAGACAGTACGCCAGACGCTGGACAGGATTGAACTGTTGGACGGGTAAAATATAATCATACCTCATTATGAAAGACTATCTTCAAAATCTGTTGCCACATGTCCGTGAATACAGCCAAAGCCTTGACAAGCAAGAACTGTTTGTGGATAAGCCGTGGGTGATTCTGGATGAGAACAACAATCAGCAGAAGTACATCTTCCGACGCAACGGTGAACTGATCATGTCGTTGAATGGTCAGGTTTCAACAGGAAGGTGGGAGTATATTTCAGCCGCCAAAAGCCTGTTAATAAACAGAATAAAGGATAAGATACTGTTGAATCAGGATTTTTTTGATCCAGCGGTGATGATACTGAAGATGGATGGAAATAAGGAAAAGCCCTTCCTGATGGCAAATGAACAGTTAATTCCTGACCTTAATATCGAGAATCACCTTAGAAGAGTATTTTTTGAAAAGAATAATATCAGATTGCTTCAATTATCCAATGGTGCAAGTCTTGAATTACATGATAATCTTCGTGAAACTTTTGGAACGGTCACCATAAATGCTCAACCTGTTGCCGATGGGGTCATCCAAGGTGTAAATGGCTTAAAGAAATATGTGGTGAGGGACAGTAGGATTGTAAAAGTTTTAACAAAACAAAAATATAAAACGAACAATGGTGTAATAGAAATTGAAAACGAAGAATTATTGCTTGAAGAAATTGGGAATTCCGTTTTCAAAGACAATCAACCTGCTCCTGATGGTAAATATAGAATAAGTGCTTTAAAAAAAATCTATGTACAAAAGGGCAAGATAGTTAAGATCAGCATGTTTTAAAAACATATTATTTTAAAGACCAACCATATTCATTACCCGCATGAATAATCTTAAGTATCCTTAAACTCTTAATAAACAATTCAATGTATAAGACACATCCTGATGTTCATACCCCGAATGGAAACAAAATTATTTGGCGATACATGAGTATTGATAAGTTTCTGCATCTTATTGTCCAAGGGAAACTTTATTTTAGCAGGTTGTCAAAAATGACAGATAAGTATGAAGGCACCGTCCCTGAATTGATGTTTCGCAAGAAAATTATAGAAATTCTACAATCTGAATCAGACAAAGCATGGGAAAATATACATAAAGAGAAGAAATATCTTGAAGAATTTAGAGACAAAACCTTCATAAATTGTTGGTCAATTGATCGTGATGAATCTTATGCCCTATGGAAGATATACTTAAGTGGCTCCTCGTGCGGTGTTGCTATCAAAACTACGGTCAGTAAGTTGCGCAAATCATTAGAAAAAGTGAAAGGTAATCCTGATTTTTTTATTGGTGAAGTGGATTATAAAGTACAGTTTCCCATTTATCCTCCCAATCCACAGCAATTATGTGTTTATAAAAGAGAATTTTACAAGTATGAAAAAGAGTTACGGGCTTTCTTTGTTATGGAAGATTCTGCTTTCAACGAAAACCCATCAATCAAAGAACTGGATGGTTGGAATGTAGATATTGATATCAATACCTTAATTGATAGTATTTACTTAAGTCCATTTACAGGTGGTTGGTTTGAGGCAAGTTTTAGGTCTATCATTGAACACATTAAACCAGAACTAGTGCCTTTGATCCAATCCTCAGAGATCAAGGATGAATAAAGTTCAGCATGTTTTAAAAACATAATTTTTTTAATTTACCAATAGTATATGCTTGAATATTAACAACATATCCGTCTAAAGCCCAGACAAATGAGACTTACAACCCAGCAATACGATGAAATTGAAATAAAATATATGTCCGACTCGGCTGACGGTCAGGAAGATGAAATTTTTGAATTGATCGAAAATCTGGAACTGGATGCTGATGATTACAGGGGATTCCGTTTCAGGGCATACCTTAAGTCACTGGTTGATGATTATGAAGGTGGCATTGATGATTGTAACATGGCAATAATGCTGGAGCCGATGTATGCCGATGCCTATCACCTTCGGATGATGTTGCACCAGTATGTCGATGATCTGGTTTCAGCCATCGCGGATATAGATGCATTGGTTGAACTGTTGCCAGATTTGTTAGGATTGTACTGTCACAGGGCTGTCTTTAAAAACAGGATAAAGGATTATGAAGGTGCCATTTCAGATGCCAATTTAGAACTGGACAGAAACCCCAAGGATACCTTTTCCAATCTGCAACGTGCTTATGCCAAAAGCATGTTGGGTTTTAAGAAGGAATCGCTGGAAGACTATGACCGCATTGTAGCCATGCAGCCTGACAGTGGCATTGTGTACAAGATGAGGGCAGACGAGTACTATAAGCAGGAACTGTATCAACAGGCATTGGAAGATTACAACCTAGCCATTGCATTTGAACCAGATTATGAAGATGCATACCATTGCCGAGGCGATGCGAAATTCAAACTGGGCGATAAAGAGGGTGCCAAACAGGATTGGGATGTAAAAACTTGATGATGGCACAGTAGTGGACTAAAAAATTTGGTCAGGAACCTACGGTTAACTTAACGTACATCCTATCTATAAAAACAACAAGAAAGAAACACAGTACAACCTTCAAGACCAAGACGGTTCTTGAGGCTTTTGTAATCTGCTTGCAAATGCATTTGCGTTGATTTATCTAAAGAAACCATAACTTTTGTCTATTAATATTTTTCTATCAAGAAATGAATTGAATTCTTCACAAGATGTTTCACTAATCAGCAAGCACGAATAACAAGCTGCGTAATTAAGTCCTCCAACTCCTTGTCCATCGCTTTCATAACAAATCGGGTCGCTGCTGCAATCTCTGGCTCTCAATAATGAAGTAGATAAAATCCTTGAAAAATTTTCGCATTCTGCTTGCTTAATCAATCCGCCAAAACTTCCTTCACTACCCGCAATAGTGTATATTAAAAGTCCGTTCATCGTGTCACTGTCGCAATAGATTCTTTCTGAAACAGAAGAAGAAGGATAGCCACAAATAAATTCTAACTCCTTAATGATTAAGTGAGAGAAGCTGTGAATGAATAAAAATTTTGCTAAATGAGTATCATCGGAAAACTTGTCTTGCTTCAGCATTTCATTTTGCTTAATTCTACTTATTAAATCGGTTATATTCTTGTTACCTTTATCATTGTTTATATAGTTCACAATTCGCCTCTTTATTTCATCATCGTTCCATTTAATAAAAATCCCTTCTCCAAAATTTTCAACTCCCATTAAGTATTCTGTTTCCTTTGGGTTAGCAACTGTAAACTTTGCTTTTAGAGGAATTTCCTTATTGTCAAATTTTATTTTCTTTTCTCCATTAGAAGAAAATATATCTCTATCCATTGGGCTTAATCTTGTGTAGCCTGTTTGAACGGAAGTAAGTTTCAGTCGTTTGATTTTTATGATTTTTTCAAAACCAAAATTTTTCAATTCATCATTCAACGGTATATCTTCAAGGATTAAATCTTTTTCCCCTGAAGTAAAGTTTCCTGTGTTTAGCAAGTATTGATACTCGTTCAGTAAGTAGTGATATTCATTCTTGCGAAATTCGTTTTCACTTAAATAGACCCCCTCACCTAAAACCTGTTTCACTTCATCAATATTAAAGTTATAAAACGATGCAATTTCTTCATGTGACTTTCCCAAAGATTGTGCGGTTAAGATTGCTTGCTTTTGTGAATGAGATAATTTTATTTCAGGTTGTGGAATGAACAAACTATTCATTACAATTGGATAGTAAATGCTGTTACTAGTTCTGATTAGAGGCTTGAAGTAAACTGGATACGTTTTTTGTTCGCTGTCGGTAATGTTCCCTTTCTTCAATCTAAGATTGAAGAAACCCGCCAGAGTTTTTTTTCGTTTGCAACTTTCACATTGAATTGTGATGCCTACTAGGTCAGAAAGTTTTGTTGAACGCTGATAAGTAAGAGAAACATTATCACAACAAGGTTCTTGTCCTAAAACATATCTTCCGCTTTCAAGCCCTTCCGTTTCTTCATCTGTGTTATTGGTTCCCAATCGTTCCGCAGTAATCCATTTTGTCCAATCAATATCTCTAATATCACCATCAGGTGAAACAAAAACAAAACGAACTTGCTCTAACTTATGAAATTTTCTTCTCGGCTTTCCTGTTAGAAAATTCTCCTTATAGCAGCAATAGCAATTTGGTCTGCCTGAAAGTTTCGTGTCAAAAACAAATCGTTCTCTGATTCTGTCAGAGTCATTTAACCCTTCGTCATTTCTCAATACATCTTGCCAACCATTCCACCATTCAGCAATCGGCTTAAATCTTTCGCATGTCTCACAAAAAAACCAGTTCGGAAAATATTCTACTCTGCCAACGTGATTTTCTTTTGCTGGTATTAACCTGTTGTCCTCATTCTGCGCATTTGGCGGAACTTGAATTAACCTTTGAAGATTCTGAAAAATCCCTGTACCTCTTAAACGATTCAACAAACGGGGTTCTTTGATTTCAAAAATGTAGTTGCCCTCATCATCAGTAAGTAAATAATTGCTCGGATTGTTTGAATTAAAAAACCACCAGTGATTTATGTCCATCACTTTGTAAGCACCAACTGGACTTTCAATAATTGACTGAACCCCCGATGTTGCTGTAACTGCTTTTCGTGTCTGTGTATGTATATAGCGTTTCACAGTTCGCTGAGTGTTTCCTTTGCTATAATATTTTGCCATAGTTAGTTTGTTGCCAAGTCGTTTATTCTGTAATAAGTTTCAGTGTCAATATCACGTAGCGAATTCATCGTTAACCAAATTTCTTCAAACGGATTCACATCAGTTGATGCCTTTTTTAAAAGAGTTGAGTAAGTCAAATTGTTGATTCGGGTTTTCTTTACTGTCCAACTCTTAATCAAATCATCAAGCAAAGTGTTCAAGTAATCGCTGTTGCCAAACCTCCTTGCTATGTATTCTTTGAAACCATCAGCCATTTCAGGTATGAAATGTTTTGCTTCTGAATTTTTAGTCAATCCCGAAACACTGTTTCGCATGAACGCAATAAAAATTGTTGTTAGCATTTTGCGAATTGTGTTTTCAGTAAAGGGAGTTACACTCAAAGGCTCAACAAATTTGTAATACGCTTGATGAAAAGAATTGAAATTCTCAAAGTACGATTTGTCTCTTGCCTGATTGGGATTAAACAAAGTGAAAACAATTCCGTCATGTCGTCTGCCTACACGGCTACTCGCCTGTATGTATTCGGCAATGTTTCTTGGCATTCCGTTCACCAACATCACATTCAATCTGCTTACATCAATACCAACTGAAATCATGTTTGATGCCAACACTAAATCCAAACCATCTTTCACATATTCGTTTTCCTTTTCAGAAGTTTCAGTTGCAAATACATCTTCCAATCTTTTCAAAGTTGCCTTGATATTGTTGCTTTCAATTCGGCTTGTGAGTTCAAGCGAACGGCTGTCAATATCTCTAATCAGATAACGAAGAACAGAGTTATTGCCAAAGTTTCGGTAAAATAAAACATTGGTGTTGATTTGAATTTCATCATTTGTCTTGTTGTAAATTTTTCCTACATCTTTCAATGAGTTATAGTAAGAAACAATTGTCCAATACAAATCCAAAGTTGACAATTCATTTTCGTTGTAAAGTTTGATTCGTGTGTAAAGCAAGTAAGGTAGAATCCAAAGTTGGGTGTTGATTCCTGTTTTTCCTGTTGGCAAAAAACCAACATACTTTCTCTTGCTGACAGTTTCTTTGGCAAAGAAACTGTCGCTGTATGAAATTCCTGAAGGTGGGAAAATATTTACTTGCTTTCCTGCATACAGTTCACTGATTTGATGTGAAGTGTTTCGTGTTGTTGCTGTGGATGAGATAATCTTTGGGCTACGGGTTCCTTTAGTGCACAAATAATCTACAACACTTTCAAAGATGCCGACTATTGAACCTAATGGCCCACTAATCAAGTGTAACTCGTCTTGAATTATCAAATCGGGTGAGAGAGCATCAGAAAACGAATTGAAAAATTTATGTGTCTCCCCTTCTTTCTGTGAAGCAAGAATTGCAAACTTGTCCACTGTTGCAAAAAGAAGTGTTGGTGGTTGCTTGTAAAGCATCTCATCAACTACCTGTATGGGCAACCTGCTTGTATGAAACGCACACTCATTATTTACACACTTGAAATAAAAATATCCATTTGTGCCCGATTGGCATTCGTAGCCATGCCCTTTTGCCCATTCTGCCGAACCTGTCTTTGGCGTTAACTTAATTCCGCACCAAGGACATGCGGTCAGTTGTAATCTGCTTGTATGTTGATCTGCATTTTCCCAATTTCCTCCAAATGCTCTCTGAACAATTTCATCAGCATCTTTGATATTGTTTGGCGATGCACTTTCTCCAACCCAAAGTCCTATTGAAATTTTTTCTTTATGTAATACATCTTCAAAATTTCTCCGCAAAAATTCTAATGCTAAAATCAACCGTGATGCTCTTTCAAATTGCTGTGACGTCAGCAAACGCAAAGTGTAACGCATCAGAATACTTGTTCCCTTTGAAGCTTCAGAATTGTTACTAAATCGTCTCCATAGAATTGTAAATGCTCCAACTGCTAAGTATGCTTCTGTTTTTCCTCCACCTGTAGGGAACCAAATCAGGTCAACAATTTTATTTCTGTCGTCTGAATTTTCATCAATTATTCCTTCAATGCTTAAAAGAAGAAATGCTAACTGAAAAGGTCTGTACCGTGGTGGCTCAGGCTTTTCAGGATTGATAAATTCCCAGTCGTTGTAATCTTCAAAAAACTTTAGTGAATTGTATTCTGCCTTCTCAACTTCATCAATGAAGTGTCGTTCCTTGTTTCCAAATCGCCTGTCATTGCTTATTATCATTTGAATAAACATTGCTGTATTCGCTAACTGAAAACAACGAAAAGTATTTCCGATTTTGTCTTTTTCTAATATCTCAATACCTCGGATTAACCGCTTGTGATTTTCTTCTTGTCTGCCAATAAGTTTGTCTGCAATTCTCTTTTCCTCATCTTTAAAATCATTTGCAGAAATTTGTTGTGCTGCAATCCATTTTTCATATAGAGAAACAAAGAGCTTTATACTTTTGATGATTCCCTTCTTGTCGTCATTGAAATGAGAAAGTTGTTTTACTTCCAAACACTTATTCAAAGCATCAAAGTCATTCGGAAAATCTACTTTCGAAAAATCATTCTTCATTCCGTAAACAATACTTTCAGGCATAAAAGCTGTTTGAATTGACTTCGGTTTGGGTGAATCGTTCCATTGCACAGAACAATTGTGACCAACTCCATAACTCTTGATGGCTCGGTAGATGAAATTGATTTCGTTTTGCTCCTCGTCAAACGGATGTAATTCAGATTGTGACTTGAATGGTTTGAGAGAAATGTTTTCAACTGAAATGCTCGTTTGGAATAAACACTTGCGATTCAAATTTTCATTTGAGTTGCTGTATTTATTTGAAGGGTGATTTGAGCTGTTGAGCAATAATATTTTCACATAGGTGTTGCCCCTGTATTCGTAAGTCTTTACCATATATCCAACTGAAATAACCTGACTGCCATATTCTTTGCGAAATATTTCCTTTGGCTCCTTTGTATTCTTTATCTCAACTTCTTCGGGAATTTCGTGATTCTCTCGTTTCCAAATTCTGCCTAAAAGTTTTTCAAGTAAGTGGATATACTTATAAACTTCTTTCTTGCCAATATTCTTATAGTTTTTGAATTTGTCAAAGTCCAGATACTCACCGCTTCTCTTTTCTCTACCTCCTCTGCTTCCGTTTAACTTTCTGGAAAGTTGCATAAATCCATCTTTGTATGTCAGAATATCTTTGAACGAAAGTTGTGTGTCAATTTCATTGTCAAAGAAACTTTCAAAACCTTCATTTGATATTGCAATTTTAATTTCTGGCTGCGGTGATTCTAACTGATCGTAAATGCCGAATGAAAAATTTACACCAATAAATTTTTTCGGCTCAATACAAAAGGTAAATCCAATATGAGTTGGGAAAAATGCATTTTGTATTAACTGGTAATCTTGTGTGTCTGAAGTTTGAGAATTGTCTTCTTCATTTGATTCTTCTTTCTCCTCTGCGTCGCCAGTTGGTTCTTTCTCCTCTGCGTTTTCATAATCTGTTTCGTCTGTCTCTGCTAAGTTGTTATTGCTTTCTATTTCTTCTTCCGTTGTTGGATTACCTGTTGGAAAATCTTTATTCGGAAATAGTATTCCTGAATAGTATCTGTTCAATGGATAATCCGAAATAAGTTCTTCACTTTCAGGAACTCCGAAAATGTCAGAACCTGTTCCGACTAATCCTTTTTTAACTTCGTTGTAAAATGAATCTCTGCTATTAGTCATCGTTGTTTTGCGTTATTTGTTCAATATCTTTAATGGTTTTGACTTGGATTTGCAAAACGATATTTTCAATTTCACTTTTCGTCAACCACTCGGAAATAAAATCGTCTGCCTCTCCTGAAATAATATAATGGTTTATGCTGTTGCTAAATTTGAAACCATATTCAATTTCCATTCCCCTGTATTCTTCAATTTTCGGTTTCATTGTGTTTTTTAAAAAGTCAAACGAAAGTCGGGAATTGCTAATAGTCTTTGCAATAATGATTAAATCAGAAAAACTTCTTGGGAACATTACTTCTCCACCAAGGTATTTTCTGAAAGTAAATTCACTAACCGAAAAGTGATTCCTTACTAACTGATGATAAAGCGGTTCAGCCAATATGTTGGCTTGAAAAGCATCATACAAACAACTTCTCCAAAGCTTTGAATATTCCTCAGCCTTTTCCATTAGCTCAGGGTTTTTCAATTCCATTATGTCTCGCAAAAGTTTCTTGTCTGGATTTATGTAAATCAAAACTTTATCACCAACATTCAAATCCTCTACCAACACAAGACTTTTTTCATTGTCTGAAATGTTCAAAACTGTCTTGGTTGAAGGAAGTTTTATTCTGCTGCCATCAGTAAAAGTGATTTTGAAATTATCGGTTTCCCTATGGTCGTGCTTGGCTGAAGCCAGTGCTTCTATCAATTCATCGTAGCTTGAAAACTGATAATAGTTATCGCTGAATTCTACTCCGCTAACATGAAGTCGGTCTTGCGAATTGTATTCTTTGTTTAAATCTGAAATGTACATTTCAATGTGATGCTGCAAAGCTTTTTCCTCAATACTGTAAAGCAGAAGTTTGTATTCTGACTTGGCTCTGCCTAATCGTTCAATCAACTTTTCAACTTTTCCGCTTCCGTAAATAGAAGAAATCACTTTGTGATGTTCATTGTTGGAGTCATCACTTTTGGAGCAAGTAAGAATTTCGGTTTTCGTTCCGTTTGCTGTGAGTGAATAAAAATTCCTATTTGGGTTATTGGAATGTTGTGTTGCTGATATTTGTAAATTTGCAATGTCCTGAAGTGATTTTACTTTAACATGATGTTGTAATTGTTTAGCAATTTCATTCAGTTCTGCTTTGTAACCATTGCATAAAAAAGAAGGAATAATAAGCTGATGAATTTTAGTTTGATAGGATTTTAATTTTTCATTTTTATTGTTGCTTCTTACTGCTTTAATGATTTCTGCAAACCTTGCTGATAGAGGAATTCGATACTCGTCAAAATTATAGTCATTAAAAATGTTGCCAATAGTTTCAATTAACAGTTGTCTCAAAGCAATGTCAAATTCTTGTTGAATTTGATCTAGTTTGGCAAAGGTTGTTTCCTGTTTTAAATTCCAGTCAAAGTAAAGACGTCTGATAAAACGGTAAATTGATTTTAAACCAATAGTGTGTCTGATTTCAATTTCTCTGACTACATGATAAAAATCCATTATTGCTTTTTCAAGTTCATTGTTTTGAATAATGATTGGCTTGTGTTGAATGTTTCTTTCGTTTTTGAAATATTTTACTTCAGGAATTGTCCATTTCCATCTTAGTGGAACCTGATTGTTCCCTAATTCAATTTTTATGTCTTTCACACCTATGAAAATGACTTTAGCAAATTTTCTTTGGTTGTAGTAATTTCGGATAACATTTATTGAAGGTTCAAATTTTGAATTGCCAATAAAAATGCAAGTGTTAAATGTTACATGATTGCCGTTTATTTCTAGTTGCAGATAGTCATCTAGAAGATTGATGTTTTTTAGCACAGCAATCTTAGGCAATAAAGGAGAGTTGTATTCAATCTCTGCAATTTCATTTTCGTTTCTTGAAACAAAACAAGCAGGATATTCTTTAGGAATAGAATTGAATATGTTTCTGTTCCCTACTATTAACAGTTTTTCATTGCTGATAAAATCACATTGGTCTTTGGCTCTGAAATAATTCTTAAAATCGGAAATTCTATTTCTAATTGTCCCAATTTGTGTAATAGTGGAGTTTGAAAGCGGGATATATTTATTTAATGATCTTGTTGTTAATGTAGAATTGCAATCTTTAAGAATTACTTCCTGCCCTAATGAAATAATACAATAGATATATTTCTGATGTTGAAGTGAAATAACCTTATTGCCGACATTAAAATTGAACGAGCTGTTTATCGAACTTAATTCAAGGCACAGATTACCCAATATTGAAGCAAAATTTAATTCCTTTTCATCAATAATAAAATGCAAACTATTATCACAACATTTAATATAATGATTTACAAGCAAAGAAATATTTTTCTCAATACCAGCATTGGCTATTAATAAATCAAGATATTTTATTGGTGCTTGAAGCATATATTTTTAATTAAATTAGTTTCTTCGCATTTGTTTGTTTTCTATATTATTTCTGATAGTTTTTCCCCCTTGTCCTCTTCGATATCAGTGATTTACTAATTGCACATTCGCAAAGATATAAATTTCTAAGGCGATCTTATCTTATATTAATATTTTCGTAATTAGCAGTTATTATGATAGTTAACGACTAACTCTGACTAAACAGCGCCATTCAATTCGGAGCAAACTGTGCCACCCAATACGGAGTGAATAATTCCAGTTACATCACACCCAATCTCATTTGACCCCAAAATCTATCCCTAAGGACGAGTCCCTTGCCTACTCTATCAAAACAAAAGCATCCTTCTCCAGATATCCCTCAACAGAAAGACCGATCGGATACTTGCCCCAGTAACGCATGACCTTGGTGATGTCATGCGCTGAAGACAGGTTTATTTTGGTGTTCAACATATTGGCTTCATTATTTGGCAGGGAATATAGGGTAACTGGAAGCGTTACCTTCAGGCAACTGTCAGACAATGGATATATCTGGTTGGATATCTGAACAAAGTATCCATGTTCTTCATCCCAGTTCAGTGATCTTCGGTATAGTTGTTTGGTGGTCATGCTATTAGTCCGCAAATTTAGGTTAGTTTGCCCTTAAATCTCCTCTTCCATCTCTTTTCGTATCTTAGTTTCTTTACTATATTCTTGTTCATTATATTCCCCCCTGTAGCTTTCCGCAATTTCTTTAGTGAATTGTTGGTTCTCAAAGAGCATATCATTGGATAGGAACGTTCGGCAAAATGTCCATGGCACTCTGCTGATTGTTTCGAGGCATCCTAATACCACACCGTTGGAAATATTACCGAACACAGCATTATCCCCATACTCCTTTGATGGGACTTCTATGAACATTCCAACGTTGTTGCGAGGTATGAATTTCAGTAAGATTTCCTTCTTGGATGCATTTTCAATCTTTAAAAACCGCTCATTATACCTTTGTAGAAAATGTGGTGAGAAATGAACAAGTGTTTTGGTGTTAGTGACCATGATTCCGTGATAACCATCATCATCCACATAGGTGATAACGTATACTATAATCATTTCAGTCACAAAATGTTCCACAAAAACGAACCAATGGTTTTTTCTTGGAGATTCATAATTGAAGGTACTTCTGAAGTATTTCTTCCCAGATTTTATAGCGGGTCGCCTAAGTGACGGAGCAAGATAATCGGCTTTTCTTGTCACACTGTTGTAATCCAATAGCACCTCCTTGCCAATTTCCTCCAATGTCATGGTTGGTAGAATCATAATGATATGGATTTTAAGTTTTTATGCAAGATTAAAAAATTATGGTTTATATTTCCGCCAAACCAATAACTAATTTAAAGAAGGGTCTGTCTGATCATTAAGTAGGCTGTTCAATTACGCTTCATCTGAACACAAACCACAAAATATATCAACTTAATATACTATCATTCAAGCTGTTAATACTCTTTAATGATCAACTAAATATTCGTATACATTCTGTCAAAATTATCTCTGGAAGTTTGATCATTAGCCAAAGACAGTAGATATTGGTCAAAATCATTTATTACATCTTTCAATAACTTTGAAGGACTTATTCTTATCTCATCCCCATCAAACTCAATATCTTGATTATATCTATTGTTTATAATAATTCTTCCTCCAACCATTCCATTATGGAATAATCCACATCTTGCTTCTGTGTAAAAATCTGATAGTTGAAAATCATTAAACATATTTGGGTAAAGCCTGTTCATTGCTGATATAAAAAAAGCACGACTATGTCTATTACTGCTTCTACCACTTCTGTATTGTTCAACACCTTCCAAATAGGAAAGGCAAATCATTAAAACAATAAAGCCCTTATTCTTATTGTTATATCTAATCAAATTTTTAGCAGGGAGTAAAAACCATTCCTTAACCTGTCTTTCGTAGATTCTTATCTTAGCATCTACATCATATGGTTCTATTGGTTGATTGTTCCTATGATCTAAAATGATTGGATTGCCATTATTATCCAACCATCCGACCATATCGGGTGCAATTGTTATTGGCTCTCTTCGTAGTTTTTTAGGCATGATTTGTTTTCTTTTTAATATTAAGCATTGGTCTGTACCATCTTTTGCTGAGGGAACCTGCATGTAGCAGCCTCAATAACCATGGATAGAAAGGATGCCAGTTCCCTTGCCTGTTTGGGCATCTGTGGCGGAAAGTTTCCAGATTCATTCAGAAAATGTGTGATGTCTGTAATGTACATGTTGTTATGTTATTTATTCTTGATAGGACTTTCATTGGCATCAATAGCGTTTATCTTTTTTTGGATTTCTAGAATTCTCCAGTGCCAGATAAAGTCTATTGCTTTGGGGTCATCCTTTATTATTTCAATAGATTTCTGGTAACTTTTCTTTGCCAATTCATCGTATCCATCAATTCTGTATGATTCTGCCTTATAAAAGTGAATTTCCCAATGCCCATCATTACCAAAGGCTTCAAGAATCTTGGTGAATCGACTCCTCATACTATCAGCCCATTCATTCCTGTTACAATTAATGATATCCCCGATGGTGAATGAAGCCGTTGTTCTGATAGTTCTGAGCATTTCCTCCGAATATTTTGAACTACCTTCTGGCATTACTTTTTTAAAGTATTGATCAGCAGTTGATGGAGTTGGATAGATTATTCCTTCTTTTAATTTCATTCGAGCGGTGGTCACATCAACAATATCATTTAAAACTCGTCTTAAATCAGCATCACCCCTAACGACAACATCAGTTTTTAAAGTTAAGGTGTCTGTTGAACAATCAGACAAGTTCATGCTAATCAGTTGTTCTGAAACATTAATTATGTAAATAGGAAAAGTAGGGGTTGTAGCATCATTGTCTTCAGGTACTAAGAAAACAAAAACAGGAACTGGTTGCTTACCCCAATATTCAAGATGGGAACGATTAAATGAAAATATAGCCGTTCCATCCTGATTTATAGTGATATAGGATGCACCACCGTGTTTAACTTGCACCCAAAAATGAAGAAATGGGGCGTTGCCTTTATCTAGCAATTCGCAATACAAGTCAATGCCAATGTCGGTTCCATTGAATGCGGGTCTTACATAACAAAACTTCGATAGCTGGTACATTACAAATGCTTCACCTACATTACCCTTTAACTGGTTTTGGGTTGCCATTATTGAATTTTGTTCCAATTGTTTTTAAAGCCGTCCTTGTTTATCGAAGACAAATCCAAGATGCCCCGAGTTTTATATTGCTTGATCAGTTCCTTTACTTCATGCCCAAAAGCAATAAAATATTCTGGAGTACCCATTGTGTCTCCATTCAGATTTACAAATACATAGTACATGTTTTCATCAACTTTATCTTTCATCATTGGCCAGCCAACATTTTTTTTCTTATAAATTGCTTTTACCTGAATGACAAATTGCTTCCCAGTTTTCTCGGCTAAAATGTCAATTGCTTTTGCATTGCCCATCGTGATACCCACGCTATAGCCTCGTCTTAACAGTTCTGCTGCCACAAAATACTCACCTGATAGACCTGTGCTGCTTGCTTGTATCTCTGCCATGTTCTTGAATTTATGCCTCAACTGGTTCTTTCCTCAACGCCTCTCTCAAAACCTGTTGCAGTAGTTTTTCATTTTGTGTTTCACTTTGTTTGATGCTTGTTTCCAAATCATTGCAATACTGCATGAGTTCATCTAATTTTTGAACGATGCGGTTTTGTTCTGCTAATGGTGGAAGTGGAATTAACAAGTTTCTCATATGTTCCCTTGTTATGTTTTTCATTGACGGACTTGAGCCTGTTCCCATCAAAGCATAATAACCTCTTGCATGTTTAGTAAAGTTGTTACACAAATTAATATAATCAGTAGAAACAAAATCTGAAAACCTAAATCTTATCGTTTTATCACTTAATAATAGGTTTTTTGAAATGTTTTTGACAACTACACTTTTGCCAACCAACTCGGATGTATTAGCTCTTGAAATCAAGAAATCTCCAATATTAATTTTTGCTGAAATGTCATCAGGTTGAGTTTTTGAATACACTTTATTTTTTTCTTCTAAAAAAACATCCCATGATACAGCACTAACTTTTATTACGCCCCATTCACCATTTGAAACTGGTACTTCTTCACACTTAAAACTACTTCCAGCCGCAGAAAATAGAGACAAATCCCCCAATCTGCACCACATCCAATTTTCAGGAATTTCATAAGGAATTTCTTTGGGTTTGATGGATGCTAATACCTTTTCTTTCTTGAGCTTCTTTTCAGCTATCAGTTTTTGTTTCTCTGCTTTTATCTTCTTTAGCAATTCACTTGCTGGCTCGTCATTAAGGTTCTGGTCAACCAATTTGCCCTGCACCGCATCTTGCAATAATTGCTGGCGGAGTTTCTTTATTAAGGTGAGTTGGTGGTTGAGTTCGATGGAAATTTCCAATAGATTATTTTTCCCCCTTGACAATTGGTGAACGATATCCTCTTGCTCTTCAATATCGGGAAATGGAATTTCAATTTCTAATATTTCTCTTTCGTGTATTGATTTTTGAGCTGAACCAGTTGTTTGAATTTTATTTAGTTCATCATAAAAATAAGGTGACTTCAAGATAAACTTTAGGTATTCTAAATTTATTCCTTCAATTGAAAACATTGGCATATTTTCCGTTGCAATGCAGCCGTCAACTTCGATAGGTGCTATTCCTATTGAACCATCTTGAACACCTTGCCTTACGAACATTAATGTATTTGGGAACTTTTTAAGGTCGATTTGAAATTGTCTTTTACGCCCAATTTCTCTTCCCATTTTAGTTCCTCTAAAAGTTACGCCATCATATTTTGATATTGTAACTTGTTTATAATCAACATTATCTTGTACCAAATGTTCTATTCGGTATTGTTTTAAAATTTGTTTAAGCTTTACTTTCTTCCAACTCATTTTACAGCTTGTTTAAGTTGGTTCAATAATTTATGGCTTTTCTCAAAAGAGGCACTTAGCATTTCCATTAGTTCAGCACTGTTGTATTCTTTTTCTTCTTCGGGTTTAGTTGGGTTCTTAATATCTAAATCGTATCCTCTTTCAATAATGGTTTTGATGTTTACTTTCCAAGCAATGTCACTTTCTTGGCGGTTGTTCCACCAAAGCTTAATGGGGTCAAATTCCTTTGCCTGAATTGGTCTTGTTTTATTATATGCTTTGTAGCCTTCGGGCATTCGGTGTTCATAGAACCAAATGTCTTTGGTGGGCTTGCCTTTGTCAAAAAACAACAGGTTGGTGGCTACCGTTGCATAGGGTTGAAAGACAGAATTGGGTAAACGAATAATGGTGTGCAGGTTGCAATCTTCTAATAATTTTTTGCGAATGCGTTGTTTTACACCATCTCCAGTTAAACTGCCATCAGGCAAAACGATTCCAGCTCGTCCGTCTTTCTTTAATAAATGAATCATCAAAATTAAAAACAGGTCGGCACTTTCCTTGGTGCGGAAGGTTTGTGGAAAGTTGGTTTCATTGTTGTTGGCTACAATGCCACCAAATGGCGGGTTTGCCAATATTACATTTACACGGTGCCTTTCGGTAAAGTTGCTTAACGGTTGGTCTAAAGCATCGCCAAATTTTATGTTTGGTATTTCTATGTCGTGCAGAATCAAATTGGTGGTTGCCAACAAGTAAGGTAGTGGTTTGTATTCCCAGCCTGCAATGTTTTGTTCAATGCTTTTGCGCTGTTCGACATTTTGGGCTTGTTTCTTCAAATGCTCAATGGCACAAGTTAAGTAGCCACCAGTTCCGCAAGCAGGGTCAAGAATTTTTTCATCCAGTTGTGGGTTGATTATTTCGGTAATGAATTGCGTAATAGCCCTTGGCGTGTAAAATTCACCACTTTTACCTGCATTTTGCAATTCCTTTAAAATGGTTTCATACAGTTCACCAAAAGTGTGGCGGTCTTTGGCGATGTTAAAATCAATTTCGTTTAGCTTGTTCAACACCTTGCGTATGTTGATTCCGCTTTTCATGTAGTTGTTGTTGCCTTCAAATACCTCACGGACTATAACTGCCCGTTGGTTACCAGTGCTTAAGTCTATATTTCGGAGGGCAGGAAACAATTGTCTGTCCACAAACTCCAACAGGTCATCGCCCGTCATGCCTTCATCATCACCTGCCCAATTGCCCTTTTCTTTTACCCAGTGAAATCTGTCGGGGATGGGTGATTTGTAGCTATCATCAAGCAACTCAAGTTCTTTATCTTTATCTGAAAATATTTTTAAAAATAGCATCCAGCCCAATTGTTCAATGCGTTGTGCATCGCCATTCAAGCCTGTGTCCTGCCACATGATGTTCTGAATACTTTTTATTATGCCTGATATGTTACTCATTCTTTCTTATGCTGTTTTATAAAGTTCTATTTCTAATTCTTTTACTGCTTGCAAATACACTTCTTTGCTCCCAAACTCTTGTATTATCTCGGTTGGCGAACCAAATGAATCAAACGGATTTACCCGTAAAACCTCAATGTTTTCTATATTGGTAATGCCTTCGTCAGCATACTTGTCTAACAATGCTTCCAATACTTTTTGGGCTTGGTCACCGTATTTAGTAAAGTAGTTTCGCTTCTTTACGTTGTTAGCTCTTTCCTTTCTTGTTAACGGCGGTTGATCAAAGGCTACGTGACAAATCAAATCGAACAAATCCACTTCTTTGTTTACGGCATCATACAAGGCTTCCACCATTACGCCTTGTTCCTGTAATTCAGCAATAATGGCTTCTTTGCGGTCGGTGTTGTTCCATTTGGTTAAAAAGTCGTCAAGTGAAGCAAATTTTTCTTTGATGATTTCTCTAGTGTGGTCTTTTAAACTGGTTGTGATTGGTTTTCCATGATGATCAAAGTACATTTCACGGCTTATCAAAACCGAAACATCAATACCGTTTACATAAACTTTCTCTCTTTTGGTATACGGTTCACTTACCATCCCACCATCCCCCAATTTTGAACCATCAGGATAACGTATTTGCGGTTGGTCAAAGATAATTTCTTCACCTGAGTTATCGTCTAAAACGGCAACTGAGCTATCTTCTTCTTCTATTACTACCGTTGACAAATCTTCGTCTTGCGAAACTGGTTTTACACGAAGTGGATCACCATCAAAGTCCTTATCAGCAAACAAGTCTGTGGCGTTCCTAAAATCTAGAATTGTGAAATACAGTTTGCCAAATTCTTCATTAATTCGGGTACCACGTCCTATAATCTGTTTGAACTTGGTCATTGAAATGATGTTGGCATCCAACACAATTACCTTACAGGTTTGCGCATCAACGCCAGTTGTCATCAATTCGGAGGTGGTAGCTACAACAGGATATTTCTCTTCTGGATTGATGAAATTGTCTAGTTCTCGTTTTCCTTCTTCATTGTCGCCAGTTATTTGCATCACGTATTTGTAATTCTCAGCCACCAAATCAGCATTTTGTTTGGCGATGGCTGTTCTCATCCGTTCAGCGTGGTCAATGTCAACACAAAACACAATGGTTTTTGCAAATCGGTCATAGCCTTTCAAAAACTCTGTAAGTTTTTTTGCAACCAATTCTGTACGCTCTTCAATCACTAAAGTGCGATCAAAGTCTTTGCGATTATAAACACGGTCTTCCACTATGTTTCCGTCCTTGTCGGTTTTACCTTGGTCTGGTCGCCAACCTTCGGCATCAACATTCAACCCTACTCTAATCACACGATAGGGGGCGAGGAACCCATCGTCAATGCCCTGTTTCAATGAATAAGTATAAACAGGATCACCAAAATATTCGATATTGCTTGTTTCTTTAGTTTCCTTTGGTGTGGCTGTTAACCCTATATGGGTAGCCTTTTTGAAGTAGGTTAAAATTTCTCTCCAGCTGCTATCTTCTTTGGCACTGCCCCTGTGGCATTCATCAATAACAATCAGGTCAAAAAAATCAGGCGAAAACTGTTTATACACATTTGCTTCTTCTTCTGAACCAGATAAGCCTTGATACAAAGCCAAATATATTTCATAGCTCTTATCGATTTGACGATGTTTCACAACAGTCATTTTATCTTTAAAGTGCTTAAAATCACCTCTGCGGGTTTGGTCTATCAAAGCGTTTCGGTCAGCTAAAAACAGAATACGCTTTTTTTCGCCACTTTTCCAAAGGCGGTGTATGATTTGAAAAGCCGTATAGGTTTTGCCAGTACCAGTTGCCATCACCAAAATAATTCGGTTTTGTCCGTTAGCAATAGCTTCAACAGTTCTGTTTACTGCAATTTGTTGATAGTATCTGGGTTTGCGGTTTGTGCCGTCAAAGTAGTAATCTTGGGATGCAAGCTTTTCAGCCTTGGGCGTTGTAATGCCTTTGTATTTCTTATACTTCTCCCAAAGCTGTTCAGGAGAAGGGAAGTCATCTAACCCAAATTCAGTTTCTATAGCTCCGTCTGTTGCAGTGCGATCGTGAAAGATAAAACCGTCACCGTTACTACTGAAAACACAAGGTATGTCAAGTATATGCGCATAGTCCAAAGCCTGCTGTATGCCAGCTCTAACAGAATGTTTGTTGTCCTTCGCCTCAATAATTGCAATAGGAATGTTGGGCTTATAATACAGGATATAGTCAGCACGTTTTTGGTTTCCTCTTGCTGTAAGTTTTCCTCTTACATAAATTTTTCCGTCGGTGAATGAAACTTCTTCTAATAGCTGCGTGTGTTTATTCCATCCCGCTTTCTCAACCGCAGGAGTTATAAACTTTGTGCATATGTCCCGTTCAGAAAGTGTTTTTTTATCTAACATTTATATCTCTATATTCCTTCAGGATTGTCCATTTTCATTTTTTGTTCTGCCGCCATCCAACTTCTTGCTATCCTTATCAGCAATTTACCCATCACTATGTACAAAGATAGGACAAAAAATATGCAGTCTACTTTGAGATAGATTTTTTTAGCAAGCAGTTATAATGATGGTTAACAAAGGCTTGCATAGCGCCTATGGCATACTGCCGTTTGGCACCAACTGCCAAATTTTCCCAAAATTTTTCAAATTCCTCGGTGTTTTCATTTGGGGGTCAAATCCCTTTACCATCGGCAAGCATATCAGATTGAGCCATTATGTTTTCTATAACATTGATATATAACACTATATCATTCCACATTGACAATAGCATGGCATACTTGTTCCTCGGTGTTCTGTGATGGTCTTTTAATCCTACTAATCTACTAATTTGGTAGGCTAATGCATTCTTTTTTTAAAATATTTTTGAAAATTATTGACTTTTTTAGGTTTACGCAGATATTTATAAATGTAGGGGCAACCAATTTGCCACCCATAAGAACAAAAAAAACAAGCCAATATGCCAATGCATAACCTGATCGCCTACGGCGTCGAATCGATACAGAGCAGCGATAACCATACGCTGGTGAACTATACCTTCCCCATTACAGATGATCCTATGCTCGAAAGAGCGAAGGCAGTTCGCAAATGCCTTTTTGAGCGGGAAAAACTCAACCTAGGTCTGGATAAAGTGTTCGAGTTCCATCGCCGTGTCAGACTCTATCTTGAATATTCATCCGATTTCGCTACCTGCAAACGCGTGTACCTACTGGATGGTGATCCCGATATTGATCATATTCTTGACAACCTGCATGCCGAATATGTAGAATATGAACTATCCGAACGAAAACAAGATGTTAAGGAACCGATTGAATTGGTGGATCAGGACGGTTACACATGCAAAATTGTTGTGGCAGATGACTTTTACAAACTGATTTATTTTTACACCCTTGCCAATCATGTATGACCTGACACTATTGCTGATTTTGATATATTGTGGTGTCCATCTTTGGGTCAATCATAAACAATCTCATCGGCAACCTGAAGGGGCAGATTCGAGAAAACATGAACCGTGGCATCTGTCCTGATGGTTCGGGCTCTTCCGATGGCTTGTATCAATTGGGCTTCAATCAATGACAATTGGATTTTTCTTAACTCTTCATCATTAAACGACATAAACATGAACCGAATTCCGTTCCATTCCGTTATCTGATCGGTCATTCTTGTATCACGTTTGCTCATTTCCATTCCAGTAGCCTCCGCAAACAGATAATAGGCAACAGGATTAATATGAGGTGTCCCCAGCACCGCAATATCCTGACCCGACAGAGTATCACGACCCTCAAGATTGCCAAAATGCATTTGCAGATCATGGTCATTGAATAGGTCTGAAAACCGCTTGAAGGTGATGACAGGCATACCATCCACCTTTTGCTTCAAATCGTTGATGTTGCTGTGCTGTAACGAACTGCGACTGAATGACTTCGATACATGTTGTACCACTTTACCCTGATTTTGCACATTGCCCAGATCTATTACCTGCAATTGGTCACCGAACAACTGCCGATAGATAGGAACAGAAGCAGTGGCGGACAGGATGATGCACTTCTTGTCTGACGGGTACCTGCGTTTAATGTAATGGATCCTCCCTTTCTTCCTTGGATCCGTCATGAAGTAATCGGAGGTAAAGAAATTGATCAGGTCGGTGGTAACGTTACTGTTCATCGCTGTCATCTCAGCCAGTAACCCAATGTCTATATCAAAGTTGGGTGTGGGCTTGATCTGACCCGAACCTATTTTCTGCAAATATTTCAACGCCTCATCAACTCCCTTTAGATTCATATACAGGTTGGCACCATACAAATGGGACTGGTTGAAGTTTTTTATTGCCAGCATCGAATTTAAAGGATCTTCATCAAAAATAAGTGTATCATGTTGAAAATCATGAAATATTGCGCGCTCATGAGTGGTCAGCACACTTTGGTTTGATTTGTAACTTCTGTTTAATTCGTTTAGATAGTTCATGGCAGCATCAGAATCCATCTGTGTATATTTGCTGGTAAAGTTTCGGCTGATTTCTTTTAATAATTGGTACACCCTATCATTCAGACCGACCGAATAGTAACGATTTATCTTATTGTTAATCATATTGTTACTGAATACTGGCAATTCTGGGGTCATCATATAATCCACTTTCATCCGTTGTGCCACTTCATTCTTGAGGGCATGGGTGGGCAAGGCAATGGTTACACGTTCTTCATTTTCCAACTCCTTGGTTTTTCCAATGCCAGTTGCACCTATAATTAGATATACCTTCTTTTCGTTGCTGTTTTTTATTATCTGAAAATGTTCATGCAAACTATGCTGTGCCACATTCAGACTGATCTTGGGCTGCCTGTAGATCACCTCGATTTGACCTTTTGGGTGCCGTACAGACGATATCAGGTTCGAAAATTGATGGTCTTCCTCATAGGGCGAGAAGTTCGCTAGATTCATGGGGAGATAGCCGACCTTTTTAACATATGGAAGGATATTGCGATTGTTCTGCGTGTAAGCCGTCATACCCATATCATCATATCGATCCATGGTGCTCTTCATTAATTTTTCTCCACCTTTAATCCAAATCAGGTTGGTGGCTATACCGAACAGTTGGTTATGATGGAGCCATTTACCTTCCACAAAATCCCGAAATATTCTTACCTGCTTGTTACATTTATCGAAATCGAATTTGTTCTTTTTTAATCTGGTTAAATAATCATAATTGCAGTTTGGGGGCTGACATGACTGGATATTTGCAGAATTTCGTGTATTCCTATATGTATAGTATAGGGATACCCCTTTTTCTGCAATTTTTCTGGTTTGATTTCCATCCATGCTTATCTTGTTTATCTGGATAAAATCAACCAGTTGATTTACAGTAACAGGCGCGGCGGCGGGTATTTCACCTGTCAGCCCCCCATGAAAAATTCTGGACAAGTTCTTGCAGGATGGATCGGCATCTGGGAATACTTTCAGCAAGCCGTTAATGATGGATTGTGCAAGTTGTTTATCTGTAATGGGCTGTTCCAGCAGTAATACAACCCTAAACCTGCGATGCTCTATCGTATCACGAAAGGTGGCATAGACGATATTCGGTGTGATGTCAAATTCCCGTAACTTTTCCATAACCTCCTCAGGTGTTATACCAGAATCGAAATCCAGCGCAAAAGCACTTTGTTTGATCCAATTATCCATTTTTGCCCTTCTATTGAATACCGCTGGAATCCAAGTGAAACTATTGGGACTGGTAACATAATAAAGTAGTTGTTCCACCGTAGGCATGTCCGTTTTAAATCCATCATAGATTTGCGAAAGTGCTTTCTTGCCGACGGGTTTGGTTTTCTGTTGCTTGTAATAGATTGTTATTTCATATTTGCGTTCCATATGTGATACATTTATATATAAATAGATGCTTATTTTAGAAAAACTCAATAATTGATAAAAAAAAGTGAAAAAATGTGTGTCAAATGTGACTTTTAACTGATTGGCAGATATTTATATAAAACAACCAACCATGAAAGTCAAAGAAATTAAGGACAGATTCCTTCATGTAAGGATCGATCCTACCGAAGAAATGCGAATAAAAAAACTGGTGGGCTTGACACGAAGGAAAAGGTCAGACCTTATACGTCAGGCGATGTACCACTACCTGCAATCACAGTTCCCAGAATGTCTGGTCTAAGTACTAATGGTGCTGTTATTCATAGCATTGAAGATTTATGCTGCCCAATCTGTATCCCACAGAAGGGTTTATTTATATAGGGCTTGCCAACAGAATGGCACCCCATCAATGAATAGAACAGTGCTGTCCGTGGTTTTACCCCACCGTTTCAATCCAATTATAACAAAAATAATAAATAAAAGTGGAAAAAACAACCACCAACCCAATTTTATTGAAAAAAAACAATTTAAAAAAATATGTATGGTACAAAACACGAACCTCACCTATGTGTAACTATATCATTTATTTAAAACATATTTTTTTTAATTCACAGGACAGGATTATACCATAATATAAGAGTATTCAAAATGGCAACCAAATCCCATGTTTGTCTTCATACATTGCTCGAAAGAGATTTGCAATAGCCTCTTTAGACAAATGCTCCCGTTTTCCTTCAGGAACCGTTGGGATGCCCCCAAAATTTCCATCATCGACCCATCTTCTGAGAGTTTGTCTGGTAATAACCAATAATTTGGCTGCTTCTGAGAAGTTATACGATTGCTTGTCTAATTGTCTGATAAAATCCTTTACAGCGGGATGGTCTAAATCCATTGCGTATTCAGGAAGGTTTGCAATATCTTCCTCAACCTCTTTCTTCATCTTATATAATGCATCACCATATTTTATTACCCCATCAAGAGCATCATTCAACGAAGTGATGAAATTTTCCATCCCTTGACGCACCTTTTGTATTCTTGACAGAAATTCCTTCTTATCGATATTTGAACCATATGCATAGGTTATCAGATATGAAACCAGTTTGTTCCGATTGACATCTAAAGGCTTATCGCTATGCAATATCCAATCAGTCAATCCAAGGATAAAGGCACTTGGCGGATTATTCTCGGCAAATTCGCGCCAATACGGTTCAAATTCCTTATTCATATTGTTGGGGGTCTATTAAAGGTTTCTTTGATGTAGGTAGGGTCTGTCTCACGAATATCAGCAAGGTATTCCTGTAATGTTGATAATTTACTATGACCTGTGTATTTCATAATTTCATTTAATGGCGTGATTTTCACAAGATTGGTAATAAATGTGGCTCTGGCACTATGCATATGAATGCATTCCCACCTCTTAAGATACTGCCTAGTCTTTTTATCCTCAATGAGTGTGATGTCATTAAACATCCCAGTTAATCTTAATGCTTCTTTAATATATATGTTTGCATTTACCTGAGATAATCGCACTGAACAAAGGTTATTTGTCTTTTTTAATATTTCCATTGCAGTATCGTGCAAAGGTATTTCAACCATTACTGAACTAGTATTTCTTGTTTTACTTGGTACAAACCTATAAAATGGCACCTTTCCCCGATAGATGATATGTGCTGGTGAAAAATTTGAAAGGTCTTTCCATCGCATTCCCGTAAGGCAGGCAAAGACAAAAAGCAGTTTAATTTTATTATGTTGTTCATTTTCAAACTTATAATCCAACAAGGCATATATTTCATCAACTTGAAGAGATACTTTATAAACCTTGGGCTTTCTGATCTCGGATTTTTTATAATCACTTACAATGGCAGAATAGTCAGCCATCTCATTCTTAATTAGGTATTTGTGAAATTCACCCAAAATATCAAACCTCTTCTTGATCGTAGATTGTTTCATCCCCCCTCGGGTTTTAAACGTATATACACCATTGGTGGTCTGTTTTGTTTTTGGTCGATCAGCCATTAGCCAATAATGTAAATCTATCAGTAGTGGTTCATTGATGTTATCCAACAACAATTCCATTTCTTTATCAATTTGATAATCAATAATCAGGTTTCGAAAGGAAGTATAATCCTTTAAACTGATGATCTTGTCATATGCTAGGTATTTTTTCCTTTTCATTTCATAGAACTGCTCATACATATCCAGAAATTTAGCGGAGAATTTCAACTCCGTATCAGTTTTTGCCTGATTCATTTTAATCTTCAGTTCATTGCCTGATAGTTCTTTGCCCTTTGCAAATTCACTTTCTAAAATGCTGTTTGCCCTATTTAATATTTTCCTAATCTCTTGGTTCATTAAAGCAGAACCTTCAACATAACCTTTAACGCTGGATGTCCTATAATCCCAATCCTGAAACTTATTGCCAGTTTTTGTTTTGTCTTTGCCAATAGTAATGCCAGTCGGGAATCTCATGGTGGAACCCATTCTTGAGTAATAGACTACAACGGAACCGTTATTAACGGTCAGGCTGGCAAATTTCATATGGCAACATTCTTATTTCGACCTACAAAAGTTACATTATAACTGCTGTAAAGATATAAAACAGAATGACAGATGGCAAAAAGTTGTAGCAAGATTGTAGCAAAAAGTATGTAACAACGTTCTTTTCTGGATGCCTTTTTAACATATACAATGTTATATGATGTTTCTGTAATGCCCTATAGCACGATATTATGCAACACATTTAACATATTTCATTCTTATATGTGATATGCCATATATTTCTGCCACCCCGACAAAAGAGAATCCTGTCATACCCCATTGACATTTCACCCTTAGATTCCTTACCTTTGAGGCTGACCAACAAACAGCCAATATGAAACGCATCACATTAATAATGGTACTGCTGATCACTGTAGGAGTTTTGCAGGCACAGAAGGTTTACACAGTTCAATATCAGAGTCAGGCAGACATAAAGGTATTTGTGGTACAGTACGAGAGTCAGGCTGACCTGAAAGTATATAGGGTGCAATATGAGAGTCAGGCTGGTCAGAACAACGGCAAGTGGTACTTTGTGCCCTATGAAAGCCAGGCCAAAAAGAAGATCTTCTTTGTGGAATACGAAAGCCAGGCAGACCTGAAAATCTATTTTGTTGAATATGAGAGTCAGGCTGGATGGAGAAACCTCCAGAAGAAGCACCTGATGTACTGACCGACTGGCATCTTCCTCACAATACCATAAGGAAAATGCACGCAGGTATGGCACCAGATACTGTCAGCAGTATGTCGCTACTGTTTGCATACCTCCCGCGATATACATCTTTGCCGTTATAGGTGTACAGGATGTCACTGCTGTTGGCATATCTTCCCTTGTGGATACGGTGCCATTAAGGGCATCGCTGGTGCTGCCGTTCCTGAAATCCAGATGCTGGAACTGGGGGGCGGTGATATGGAATGACCAGAATATTATGTTGTTAGTTGAGACTTGAAATGCAAGTTGCTTAAAATTAAATGTGTTCAGTTCACTGATTTTCTATACTTTTATGTTATATTTGTTAATACACAATAACACCAGATTCAAATGTGTTCTGTTATGTATCTGAAAGCCACATGAATCAAATTAAAACAACCAAAAATGAAAAAAATAATCATTGCAGCCATTTTTTGTTTAATGACGCTCGGAACACAAGCACAGTATTTCTTTGAAGGTTCCAATGGTTTATATGGGCTTAAAGATAATAGTGGCAAAGAAATTATTCCGCCAAAATATAATTATGTAAGAAATTTCTATGAAGGTTTGGCTGGAGTAAAACTAGGTGACAAATGGGGATTTATTGACACAACTGGCAATGAAATTGTTACGCCCAAATATGACTATACATATGGTTTTTCCGAAGGTATGGCTGCTGTACAACTAGGTCGTAAATGGGGATTTATTGATACAGCAGGTAAAGAAATTGTTCCGCCAAGGTATGATTATGCAGGTGACTTTTACGAAGGTATTGCTCAAGTAAAATTAGATGGAAAATATGGATTTATTGACAAAACAGGCAAAGAAAATATTTCGCCAAAATATAATGATATAGGTGATTTTAAGGAAGGTATGGCTCCAGTACAATTAGGTGAAAAATGGGGATTTATTAATACAACAGGCAAAGAAATTATTCCGCCAAAATATAATGATGCTGGATGGTTTTTCGACGGTATGGCTGCGGTCAAACTAGGTGACAAATGGGGATATATTGACAAAACAGGTAAGGAAATTGTACCACCAAAATATGATGATGTAGAAAGATTTTCCGAAGGCATGTCAGGAGTAAAATTAGGTGACAAATGGGGATTTATTGACAGTACAGGCAAAGAAATTGTTCCACCAAAATATGAAAAGGCATATGATTTTTCCGAAGGTATGGCTGGAGTAAAATTAGATGGAAAATATGGATTTATTGACAAAACAGGCAAAGAAATTATTCCGCCAAAATATGACAGGGTAAATTATTTTATGGAAGGTATGGCTGGAGTAAAATTAGGTGAAAAATGGGGATATATTGACAAAACAGGCAAAGTAACTGTTCCACCAAAATATGATAGGGTAAATTATTTTATGGAAGGTATGGCTGGAGTGATAGTTGATGAGAAATGGGGATTTATTGATATAGCAGGCAAGGAAATTATTCCACTAAAATATGATTATGCAGGAGCCTTTAACGAAGGTATGGCTAGCGTAGAATTAGGTGGCAAATGGGGATTTATTGACAAAACAGGCAAAGAAATTATTCCGTCAAAATATGATTATGCAGATAAATTTTTCGATGGTTTGGCTAGAGTACAATTAGGTGGCAAATGGGGATTTATTGATACAGCAGGCAAAGAAATCGTTCCACCAAAATATGATTATGCTGGAAGTTTTTGGGAAGGCAAAGCCTACGTAGAAGAAAATGGGGTTGGCTTGCATATTGACAAGACAGGAAAACGAATACAGTAAATGGGAGATTCACATTTGAGTATGATTGCTGAATGGCTATTTCGACAATAAACCAGCCCATAACAGATAAACATGTCCGTTAGGTAAGGCAAGCCTGTACATAGGAGAATAGCCGCCCAGTATCATCAACTCCTGCATAAAACATCACACCCCCACCCCATTCCCATTCACTCTCAACCCCAACTTCCTGATCTTGGTAATATTATTGGGGTGCACACATTCTACCTGTGCTGCTTCCTTGGCTTTCAGCCCCTGCATCAAGTACCGCAACGGCTTCTGGTTCTTCGGTTTGGAAAAAAAATTGATGTGGATCTTCCATAGTGCCATTCTTACGCCCTTTGTAAACATCTTTAAGTTTTGCCAGTTGGATTCCTTCCAGTTGACGTTCCTTAATCTGATTTTTCTCCAATTCGCCTGCAATACCCAAAATGCTGCACAGTTTGGTGTACCCGAGAACTGTATTCTGCATAAAATATCTACCTTTATGTGATTGACATTGGGTTTTTTGCGTCGTACCTTTAGGGCTCGAAACATAAACCCATGATCATGAAAAAGATCTGTCTGTTCTTTTTTACATCGTGCTTCTTGTTTTTTTCACTAACAGCAATAGCTCAGATTCCGTCCTATGTGCCCACAAATGGGCTCGTCGGATGGTGGGGGTTTAACGGCAATGCCAATGACTACAGCAGCACAGGCAACCACGGGACAGTTTTTGGCGGCGTTTCTCCAACCACGAACAGGCTGAATGCATCAAATGCCGCATATTACTTCGACGGTACCGGATTCATTACATTATCTTCATGTCCGACAACCGGTACTGGGGATTTTACTATTTCAGCCTGGCTTGTTTCACCAGATTCTACTTATGACAGGAATTCAATTCTGAATTATGGATCATTCGTTACACGCGGACAGGTTATGTTTGCAGTTCAAATGCCAGAGGGATGGCTTTATTCAGATTTATGCAATGTAGTAGGGCCGAATTCAACTGTTCTGGTGAATGATAACACCTGGCACATGGCAACCATCAGAAACCTGTCCGGAGTGTTCCAGATTTTCGTGGACGGGGATACAAGCGGCCAGCCAAGAACCATGTCCCCCAATATCGTATCCTGTGAGCAGAAGGATATTGGCAGGATAATCAAAAAAAACTATACGGATACCTTATACTATACGGGCAAGCTGGACGATGTGGGCATCTGGAACCGTGCGCTGTCACAGGCAGAAATTACAGCCCTGTATACAGGTGTACCAGTATCGGTAACAAATGCCGGATTATCAGCATCGTTGAAAATATTCCCCAATCCAGCCTCCGGCATGCTTCAGATCACCTCTGAACAGCCCATGTCTGGTAGCATTGAACTGCTGCACATCGACGGTCAAAAGGTGATGGAACGTTCTGTTGCAGACCAGCTATCAGCCTTAATGGATGTGTCCCATCTGGCCAATGGTATTTATCTTCTCAGGATGAAAAATGACAATGCTGTGATCCTGAAGAAGGTGGCGATACGGCATTAGCAACGTTAAACTTACGCTTCCAGGGGGAGTCAAACCGTTTGATCTTAAAAAATGATCACGATGAAAAGACTTTCCTGTGCGATGTTCATTCTGATTTTGCTGGTTTGTTTTGATGGAACGGTCCGTTCACAACCCATCGCCGGAATGGAACTGTCGCTTAAATCTCTGGGAGTATCAAATTATCAGGTAAAGTACACCTATTACCGCGACTGCGGGGCTGTGAATCCTCCACAAACGGTGCCCATTCAGTTCCAGTGTCCATCCAATCCAACCCTGAATTTCAACATCAACTCTGTACCCCTGGTCAGCAGCCAGGAGGTGACACCGGCATGTACGGGTGTGCTCACAAGATGTACCGGGGGCAGCTACGAAGGCTATCAGGCCAATGCATACCAAACAATGGTGACGCTGGCGCCCTGCAGCAACTGGATTGCAAGCACTTCTTCCTGTTGCAGGGCAAGTTCCCAGACCATACAAATCAGCGGTACATGGGGTTACATCGAAACGAGGCTCAATAATCTGGATGCTCCCTACAATAGCTCACCGGTGTTCAGCAACAATCCGATAAACATCATGTGCACCGGCCAGGAGAGTGTCATCAACCACGGGGCGCTGGATCCTGACGGTGATTCGCTCTCCTACGCTTTTGCCAATCCATTCACCAGCTCCGGTACAAGCTTTGTGAACTGGTACCCTCCCTATACAGCTTCTCAGCCCATAACATCCAATCCTCCGGTATCCCTGCATCCCATTACAGGTGAGTTAAGGATAAAACCCACCATGAACATCGAATCGCTGATGCTGCTGAAGGTGGACCAGTGGCGTGATCTGAACGGAGTACCCACCCTTGTGGGCACAACCTACCGCGATATCAAACTGACTTCCATCTCATGCAATAACCAGCTCCCGGTCCTTGGGGGGATGAGCGCTGTAACTTCTGCCGGATACAGTCCTTCTGATACCATTTTCCTCAAAGATGTATGTATAGGGGATACGGTCTCATTTACCATCCATGGCTTTGATGGAGATACTGCAAATTCCTCCATTCCCGGCAACCGTGAAAAATTCCATATCTCCTGGAATCAGGGAATTCCCCAGGCCAGCTTCCAGGTGTCCGGTCAGGACTCAGATTCAGCCTTTGCCCTGTTTACATGGGTTACAGCTCCCGCTACCAGGGGGATGAAATGCTTCACTGCAACCATTCACGATTTCGCTTGCCCGTACCATGGGGTTCAGACCTACACCTACTGCCTGATTTTGCGTGGGATAGCAGCCACACTCACCCCTGACACCGCAGTTTGCCAGGGCGAACAGGTTACGTTCCATGTAGCTACCGATCCGCCTGCAGCTGATTTTCTCTGGAGCATCGACGGGGTACCGGTTTTAACACCTGCGCCATCCAATACCCTGTTTATCAACACATCAGGCATGTTGCCCGGATTACATACCATTTATGTGGAAGCCATAGATGGCAATCCAGCCCAGGTGTGTACGGGAAAAGCCCTGTCGCAACTAAGGATTTATCCGCCACCTACGGTTTTTCTGGGGAATGACACCCTGCTTGCCGCAGGATCCGGTATCCTGCTTGATGCCGGTTCCGGATTCAGCAGCTATCTCTGGAGTAACGGTTCCAGCGGTCAGTTCTGCCAGCTGTCCGGTACCGATACAGGAGCAGCCACCAAAACCATCTGGGTGATGGTAACCGATGCACATGGCTGCAGTGCTGCCGACACCATCCTGGTAACCTTTGTCAGTGGGTTGGATGACCCCCTGTCCCATGATTACATACAGCTTTTCCCCAACCCATCGGAAGGGGATATTTATCTGAATATGAATAATATACCATCAGGAGACTATCTGGTGGAAATTTACTCGTCAGAAGGCAGGCTGATGCTGACAAACAGGGTCAACCTTCCCGGCGACCAGAACAGGATAAACATCAGACTCAGCCATCTGACAGATGGATTCTATCACCTTATTGTCAAAGGTTCTTATCTGGTGTACTCAGGTAAACTGATCCTGAGAAACGCCTGCAAACAGTAAAGCCGAAGAAATCACAGCATTGACTCTGTTCCCTGAACCCAACTTTACCCATCCATTTCACGGATGTATTTTTGCTTCCGATGAGTGGTGCCGGGCATCTTTTCATATCCTGTATATCTTGCTTTTACGTCCGGACAGATAAAAATGTGTGCGTTTTGCGTATTGAGTGGGTTTCCTCAATCTCATCAATTCCTCAGCACCAGGAGTTTTCGTGTGATGGTTCCGGCAGGTGAGGATATCCGGACCAGGTATAGTCCGGGCCTTAAGGAGGATAGATCGAGGTGCAGGTGACCCGATGTGGCATGTTCGGGAGGTATCTCTTCAATCGCTTGTCCGCGGGTATTAAGCAACCTGATGTTCGCATCGGGAAAATCGCCGGGACTGAAGTCAAGGGTTACTGAACCAACTGCCGGATTAGGCGAGATCAGTATGTTTTTTTCTGCCGGCAGGGGGACGATTCCGGTGGTAACTCCCGCACAGGAAGTATCCGAAACACAGCCGTTGGAGGCCACCAGGCAAATGTTGTACTGGCCATGTTCCGCATAGGTATGCACAGGGTTGGGTTGCTTGCTGTAGGTGCCGTCGCCGAAAAGCCAGAGATAATGATAAGCCTGTTGTGAGGTGTTCTGGCAGGTTACCGTTAATCCTGATACCGAGGTGGAAAATGAGGCATTTGGTTGCAGGGTCTGTCCGACGCAGAAATACTTGTTCCTGATTATCGTTCCAACCTGCGTATTGCTGCTTTTCAGGATGCCCTCAGCCCTCCATACCCCCTGGGGATCGGATGCCGATATTTTCGCACTCCGGTACATATAATAGCTGGCATAGAACTGCGCAGGGCTTGCCTTCGAAGGCCCGTAAAACAAGGTTCCGTCGGGTCTGAAAACTTTCAGCTGAAAAGTGTCGCCGGGAAAAAAGCTCCTGAGGAAGGTATAAAATTTAATACTGTCGCCCGGCAAAAACTGATCTGCCTCCCAGGTGATTTCAGCATCGTTCAGACCATTTCCCCAGTCGACAAGCCTGGTGTGTGTGGTAATACTGAGGATATCGGTGTCGTAATAAGGGCGTTGCTGGGCCCACCAGCTGGCCTGTATTCCCGCATTGCACGGGCCGTAAAACGGATCCAGCCAGGTATTGGTACTGTCTCTGATCTCGAAATGGAGGTGAGGCCCTGAGGAGACACCCGAACTTCCCACAAATCCGATGAATTCACCTGTATAAACCGTATCACCGATATTCTTTGCCGTAAGAGAGAATTTCTTCATGTGGAGATACACCGCTCTGGAACCATCGGCAGGATGCCACAGGATGATGGTGTTTGAGGATGAATCGGGGGCATTATAGTTCCGGTCGTAATGGCCATCCTCCCTGAAGACAATCACTCCCGTGGCTGCTGCTACCACAGATACCCTCTGATCATCCATCATCTTCCATTTGAAAGGGCTTATGGCCATATCCGTACCTCTGTGTCCCCCGTTGCTTTTATCATAAGTCCTGGTGCCGCAGTTGTAATCCTGCAGTACTCCATACACAGAATCGTGATCCGCAAAGCTGCTGATCAGGGTAGATACGAAGTATTGGTTTTGTGGTGCTTCATATACAGGAGCATTCAGAAGTGTAGCCGCTGAGGTGCTCAAACCCTTCGTGACTTTCAACCCCAGGCTATCAATGTGCGATTGTGCCACCTTAAGCATCCTCACCTCCTCAGCGTATTGAAAATCCTGAAGGGGAACCTGTGCTTCCGATTCCGGCAATGCATATAAAAGCATGAGGATCAGAAGACAAAAAAAGCATCGGGTATTCATCAGATTACATGTTTTAAGGCTATTCCATGGCAGGGAAGATACAAAGATACCAGAAAACGGATCTTGAGTGGGGTTTCACCAGATAATCCTGTGAGACAGGTGGAAATTCCTCTGAATCACCATGGGATTCCCAGCCTCTTCCTTCCTATAACCTTATGAACCTGAACGTACAGGCCTGTCCGGTTACATGCCGGGTTACCCTGAGCAGAAGCAGGCCGGGTTTGAGGTCTGTCAGGTTCAAAACCAATTCTTCACCGTTGTGGTGTTCTACGGTTCTCAGGGTTCTTCCGGCAGGATCGCAGATTTCGAGGGTGTAGTCGTCACCCGGAACAAACCCGTCGAGGGTGATCCGGTCACCGGCAGGAACGGGGAACATCCTTATGTTTTCCAACCGGCTGTATTCATCAACCCCACTAAGGGTAACCTGGTAGCAGGACGACATGGCGCTGCAGCCGTTCTGTGTAACGATGCATGCATAGAGTCCGGATACAGAAGGGGTAAATGTGGCCAGTGTGGCACCGGTTACATTGATACTTTGTGTGCAGTTGTACCATTGAAAAGTGGCATTGGCAGCCTGTGCTGAAAGGGTATTGCCGCTTTTAGTCACGGTGGTATCAACAACCACCTGAAGAAGGGTAATGATGATCACGCTGTCGCACCCCTGAACGTTCACCAGGGTATCGTAAACCACACCCGCCTGGCTGTACCATGTTCCTCCCACATTCACACTGTCGCCATGGCAGAAGTATATATCAGCGGTTGAGGATGAGCCGAAAGGTTGTGCAGGGAAGAGTATATTCTGTTTGAAGGTACTGGTTACATTGTGCACAGTACCCGGAGACCCTGGTTGTGCAGCCACACCACCGTAGGGGCCACCTATTCCCCCCGTCACATCAATCGTTCCGGTAGTCACTGATGATGCCCCGTGAAACAGTTTCACCCGACCGCCACCACCGCCGCCACCGCTGTCGTTGGCAGTGGATGTACCGGCGGAGCCTTGCCCCCCTTTGGCTGAGAGCGTTCCTGTCAGGCTTAGGTTTTCGGATTTGATCATAATACCACCTCCCGCACCGCCGCCTCCCCCTCTGCTGCCACCGGGTAAAATGCCTGAATTACCATCCATGTTGATGGTTCCGGTGATGGTAGCCATTCGGGAGAAAATTTTAAAGCTTCCCCCGCCATTACCTCCGGCAGTGTTGTCGGATGTACCGCCGGCTGAACCCATGTCGAGGTCGGTGCCTGAAGAAGTACCACTCGCCAAACCACCTGCTCCGGGAGTATCGCCGGTATCATATCCGCCAAGTCCTCCGGCTCCTCCATAACCCCCACCGCCACATCCGGAATTGGAAGAAATGCCCCCACCCCCGGGGCCACCACCAATCCCTGCTGTAGCGGGGGCTGCATAACCGCAACCTGTGCCGGTAACCGTTCCGTTGATGATGACCTTTTCCGCTATCACTGTTAGGGGTTGTCCTGACAGAATATTCAATGAGTGACCTGCATTCACCGCCAGCCAGCCATACTGTTTGATACCACTGACAGTGGTGTTCCCGGTGGTGATCAGCGCATTCGGAAAGGTAGCATTGAAATCTGATTGTCCGGGAGCCAGCGAATCCCCAAAATACATCCACAGCTCCAGCGAGTCATCTGCCAGCAGTTGCGGTATCTTTACCCAGATGATGGTGCTGTCGGTGTTCATCCCCGATTCTATCCAGTACGGGTTAAAAACGTTGGGGCACCCGGCAGAGAACCGGATGTCGTCACCATCAGTCTGCATACTTCCTGCAGCAACGAAAGCCTGGGTGTTGATCCGGAACATAGCCGGAAAATCATCGTGGTTCAGGCCATAGGGTTCCACCACCACCAGCTTCATGCACCAGGAGGGCATGTACTGAGCGTTGCTGCCTTTGGGGAAGAATGCACAAATCAAGAAAGCGGGGAGCAGCATCCCCAGGGTAAAACGGAAGGACTTTTTCATGGCACCAGGGTTAAATTTGACGGATGTATTGTAATCATTAAGAAACCCTCAGGATCAGAGATGTAAAGGTAATATGCATATTTTATAAATTCAATTATATGCTGAAATAATTTTTCATGATACCTCTTTGCAGTTTCCACAGGTTGTAGGGGTTCGTTTTAGTAAAAGTATCCGTACTTTAGCACCACCAACCCATCCATGATGCCAGTCGCAGTCAGGAGATATGATTTTAATCCTATGGCCATGAGAAGCCTCTCTGTGAATCTGTTGAAAGTACACAGGGAGCCTGGGTTCTTTGGTAATAATCTGACAAATAAAGGGTTAAACGGGTATTCTGCTTTGTTTTTCTCCACGGCCGCAGGCCGCGTAGCTGCTCCGCGACTGCGTCCGGAGCGGTTGAATTACAAATGCATTAATCACGCATGAGATGAAAAAACACCTTTTGATCCATTTGTTTTTGATTTCTTTTTTACCTTTACGTTCATATGCCTGGCAATATGAAAAAGCAATGCCAATGAATACCTATTTAAATAAACTCCTGATTATTATTGTGTTATTTGGGATCAATGTCAAGAAGGGCAACACCCAGAATGATACCATACAGCTTTTTGACACCTGCATTGTATTCAGAGGTGAGGTTTACAACAGAATGAATGATGGGAAGAAATATGGAAAATGGATTGACTTTATCATAGATACTTCGGAAATATCAATGTCGTTAGGAAGTGGATATAATATTGAACTCTCCAAAGGAGTGCATACTTATATCAATCAAACAGTAGAATACCGACCACTTAGATCCTCTGAGAAGGAGGGTGAAATTTATTGCCTTTCGGATAGAACCGACACAACATCACAAGACATCAAACACCACATCACCAATGTGATAATCCGCAGCAAAGTGCCGCCAGACAATTATGTAATCAATCAAATTGTTGATTACGGAAAGGATAAGAATAAAACCAATTCTTCTACAAAGGCCGCCGATGAAATTAAAAATGTTCTACTTCAGGTATTTGCATGGGCTGATTCAAAAGATGCCATTGAATTACTTCCGGCTGTTTCTGATCTTCAGGATAGTATATATACCGGTTTCGACTTTGATCTGCACCGAAAGAACATCGAGGCTCTGATGAAAACAAACCTGTTTTCAATTGAATTCATAGAAAACTACAACCAGATCATTCTGAGTCTGGATAAGGGATTAAAGGAAAAAATGTATAATGAATGGTATATTGGGGATTTGCCTACCTTCATTTTTGCAAATGGGATAAATCCTTGGTGTATGTGTCAGACCCTTACCTCTGATGCAGTTGGTGACCTTGAGATAATCAACATCAATGATACTTGTTCAGAACTTATATGGAGGTGGCCTTCAGGATATGACTGGTTAGATTTTAAAATTAAGACAAGAAAAGAAAACGGAGTTTGGAAGATTTCCTACCTGCAGGGATTTGATTTTACCGAATCGATTAGAAAGGATGGATAATAATATGTACTTCTATCTAACGGATCCCTAAAAATCCTGCTTTACATATCAATTAAACTTACTAATTTGTTATACATCAAGGTTAGTCATACAGATCATTGTTGTTTGACTACCAATCTTGTAATTACACCGTTCTTTGTCCTGATATTCAAGAAATAGATACCTGAAGGGAATTCACACAGGTTAATACTTGAATTATCTGTACGAAGAATATGCTGCCCGTATTGATTTGTTACATCAATAAATACAATACCCTGAAGATCAACATGTACAAGTGAATTTGTCGGATTCGGAAACACTATTGGTTTGCGGATTTGCTGAGTATCCGTCAAATTTGATGTATTACAGGTAATCGCAAAATCCAGATTGCTGATTGTTGTTGAATCATTTTGCAGGTATAATGGGTAGAAGGTTGGAATGGTGGGGGATATCTGATTACAATTTCTGGCAAGAGCGATTCGAACATTGTACGAACCTGTGTCACATTTAAAACTGTAATAGCCTTCAGAATCGGTAATTTCATATTCTACCTCATCTTCCAGATATACCAGTACACCCTCGGCTTCCATGTCATTAGCGTCAAAAACTCCATTATTATTCATGTCATGATAAACTCTGCCAGTGATGTGGTTGGTTTCATTGGGAATCTTATAAATCAAATACGATATGCCGAATGGAGGAGGAATGATAACATTGTTGTTTATTGTGATGGTATCCGGCACATAACATGTAAGAAATTTATCGCGGCGACTATTTATATTCAATGATTTGACACCAAAATAGTTTGATACACCTCTCACAATCTCATCAATTGATTCGATTTTGCCAACAGAATCAAGCTCATATAGGCTGATACTGTTAATTATCATGTCGTTAATCGTATCATTGGAAAGTGTAACATAAGACACGTCAGAAGATGCAGGATCTATGTTATGTGACATATCATGAGGCACATCGTAGTAAGCTTTAAATGGCTTATCTGTAAGGTGAATCCAGTTTAAGGTAAAGTCAGTATTGAAATTGGCAAAGAATTTTTTTGAATTATTTAACCCAAGATTGATATTTGGACCAAAAAAAGAACCGTTACCCACAAGATTGCCGGAAAGCACGATTTTATTGTCATGACCATAGAGGATCTTGGTTGAGTAGTTACCACCTTTACTACGGTGAGCATTCTTAACCCAAATGAAATTTCCCATTTTGTCATATTTGGCAACAAATATGTCATTCTCAATGGCATACAATGTCTGGGTCTGAAATTGACAATACTTGGTATACATACCGGTAATGTAAACATTACCAGAAGTATCCACACAAATGGAGCTACCCTCATCATTATCCAGGTTATTTCCGCTTACGTTAGTTCCAGCCTTTCGTGCCCATGCAAATGTGCCAGCACTATCAAATTTCGCTAAAAATATCTCATTGCCTCCGTTATGATTTGTTGGTGACAAAGTATCATTTCCAAAGTAGACCTTTCCTTTAAAGAAACCTGTAACAAAAACATTTCCGTGATTATCAGTTTCAAAATCTTTGGGAGCGAAAAAATCATCGCTGTCAAAACAAGCAATCCAATTGATACTCCCACCCTTAGTGATATTCAACAAAAAGTGAGGATCTTGATGTCCCGGTGGTACACATCCAAATGCATATCCACTACCCAAAACGATCATATTGCCTTGCTTATCAGGCTTTATTAACAGGCCAGCCTCAAAAGTAATATTGGATGTATCTTCCAGAATCCATTGCAGAGCCCCAAGTGAATCTAGCTTAAAAATAAAGATTCTTTGCGCTGTAGTCAGGTTCTTTATTGAGTCATTCCCGAAATAAACTACCCCTGTGTAATTTCCGGTAATGTATATGTTATCAGATGAATCCAGACAAGCATTGCTTAAGAACAGACCAGGCTTTGCGCGAATCGTATGCAAAATTAATCCATTACTCTGGGCAAGTGATCCGAAAGAAAATATAACCCAAAAAATGAACAGAAGTTTGATTTTCATATAAATACTGGATTCCATTATTTTACGAATCCTGGCTCCCCGATCTCGCACAACAAATGTAATGAATATTTTATAAAAGTACTAATGATACAGAGAATCGGCCAGTTTGAAAGAGATGATTGCCGAACCCGCCACCAGTTTGGGCAAGCCACAGTGCATATCTTTTACAAACCTTACAAACTCTTTCGTAGCTTTGATCCGGTTATCAATAGTAATTTTACCCGAGCAACCAATCGCCCCTTAAACTCATCATCAATACAAACCACCAAAATTCCCTTTATGAAAAAGCCGCTCCTTTCTGCTTTTCTGTTTCTTCTGGCAACCGGGCTGTTAGCCCAGGGATCGCCCGAAAACACCCCTTCCCGCTGGCAGCACCGGCTGCAGCTGGAGGCCGGATTTTCGTTCCCTTCGGGCTCCATCAGCGAGAACCTGGCCATCCGGCAGAATATCAGCTCGTATTATGTGTACCAGTCGTCGCAGGGATCGGTGTACTGCGACCTCAGCAGCTTCAACACCGCCCTGAAATGGGGGATGTATAACCCTGCCCTGAAACTTGGTTTTGCTGCAGGAATGAGGTATTCCACCTTCAATACGCTGATAAGTGGTTACACCTCCAATAATGCCAATTTCTTCTACATCAGGTATTCCACCAGCGGCACCGACACCAAATTTGCCCGCATAAAGTCGATTTCAGAATCTTCGAAGCTGATTGGAATACCCATTGAGGCAACCTATTTCCCTTTCAGCACCTGCTATTTGCAGTGCTTTCTGAAAGCAGGGATCGAGCCGGCCAGTTTCCGTATCAGCCACCTTACGGATATCGAATTTGAAAACCCCGACATGGAGGCTGTTGAAGAGGAAGTGGCAGCCACCTTCAACACACCGGTATCCACCTTCTGCTCCACTTTCTATACTTCGGTCGGATTTACGATCGCCGGGGAGACCAAACCGGGCTTTACTTTCGAGTGGGTCCTTCCGTCGGTGTTTATTTCACAGAAAAATTTCAACCTGGCCGATGTAAACCGGGCCTTCACAGGTATCAGGGCTTCCATGCATATCCCGGTGCGCTGATCCCATCCATAACCTATTCAAAACCGATACCCATGAAAAATCTCATCCTTATAGTACTGGCCGCCCTGACTGCAACGCTCTCATCCTGCAGCAAAGACGAAGCATTTGACCTGTCGGAAACCATCTTTATCGAAGACTCCTATTACCCTGGCCTCCCCATTTACAGCGAGTGGGGCTACAACACTTTCGGGGCCTATATCGACAGGGCGCCGTTTGTTTCCAATACCTCCGATCTTCCGGTGAAAATCTATGTGAATGGCGATACCATGCATTTTATCCTGAAGGGAAGGGTAGACGGTACCGAAGCTGTGCTCACTTTCCATCTGCAAGGCTATTCGCCCGCCACCAATTTCGATCTGGTGTCGCTCGACAAAACCTTCATCAACCTGAAGGATCCCGGCCGGTCGGCCACCCTGAAAATCGGCAACGTAACTACCGAGCTCACCATCATTGAGGGTGAGCTGGAATTCAAACGGGTGCAGCGGCTGATCCTCGACAACGAACCCACACGGGTCATCATGTCAGGGTATTTCCAGCTGAAGACGTTCCTGAACGGTGAGCCGGCTGCCATCTCCAACGGCCGCTTCGACCTGGGGATCGGTTACGGGAACTTCTTTAATTTCTGACATTCAACCACTTTCTTTCTGTGGATATCAGCGAAATTTCAGCGGATTTCTGCGAGAAATAAAATGGAACACGGATGACGCTGATTAAACTGATTTTCGCTGATTTAATTTATCGTGATTAAATGCTGATCGTTTGTTGTGTTTAAGAAAATCAGAAACATCAGGATAACTTCTTGCCATCTATTCACTTCAAGTCTGCGGATATCAGCGGAATTTCAGCGGATTTCTGCGAGAAATGAAATGGAACACGGATGACGCTGATAAAACTGATTTTCGCTGATTTTTTTTTTTTGAACCAAGAAGTCCCCAAATAACTGTGGATTAAATTTTTATCAGTCGTAAACACACCTTCTGATCTCCATCAAAAAGACATAAAAGATAGCTTCCGGGAGAGAGGAAAGAAACATCGAGGGAGCCATGGTTGGTTACACCCGTTTGAAGCACTCGTCCCATCAGGTTGTACAACCGGTAAGGAAGCTCTTCTGCAGGTACCGGAGTAATGTGGATAAAATCGCTGGATGGATTGGGAAAAATTTCAATGAAAGATCCGGCATTGCGGATGTCTGCGATATCTGTCCCGAAATCGAAAGAGATATCATCTATATATAAAACAGTAGGGGCTACTGTACTGGTGGAAGCTGAGACCATCACCACCACCGAATCGGGGACCATTGCACTGCGGTAGTTGAAAGGGATCCGGAAGGTTGACCAGACGGAAGCGGGTGCCAGTTCATTGGCAGAGAGGGCAGTAGCAATGGTATCGATGTTGCCTGCTATAGGGTCCCACCGCTTCAGGAGTGCTTCAACCCTGCCGAAGTCAGGGCCAGGAGCCAGGCTGTCATAGAATTTATAGCTGCCGCAAATGTATGCCGGGCGGTAGGGGAACGGAGAACCGCATAGCCGGTAGTCCATGAAGCCTGCAGCATCGGAATAAAACTGCTCTCCGTTTACGATAAAGCTGGTAAACTGGCCTCCGCCGGGGTACTTCAATTCCTGCAAGTTGTTCAGCATCAGGGAATGCAGGTAGTGTTGTGGAGTGGTATCCAGATAGTTGACCAGCACGGTTTTGACCAGGAAATGGTGATTCCCTGATAACGGAGGGTAAAAGGTATTGGGGGTATAAGGCACCACCGTATCATTGGAAAAATACACGGCATCGGAGGTGATCCATTGATACACCCGGTCGATGCCACCGATGTAGATGGAGTCGAAGGAGGCGTTGGGGATGTTCTGAGCCGGGAGGCTAGCCAAACCCAATACGCTGAATATCAGTACTAATAATAATTGCTTTGACTCTCGCAACATAATGCTGTATCACGATTTGTTGATGGTAAAGATACAACAGAAACAGGATCAGATCATTTCTTCATGATTTCCATCTAACCAGTTAGAATTTCTTAGCTATGTAATTTTTTAAAAGTACTTATGTTCCTGGATGCTGCAAGGAAAAATTTTTCTCGCAGAAAAACGCTGAAATCTCGCAGATGCTTCGACAAGCTCAGCACAAGTGCCGCTGAAAGAAGAATCTGCTGATTTCTGTGTGTTTTCTGCGGATTTCTGCGTGAAACTGAATACCATGAGATTGCCCTGGCAAAAAAAAACCGCCCTGCTCCAGAAAAGAGCAAGGCGGCTTCAAAAGTCATTCAGGTAAAAAAATTAGCGTGTCAGAATATACACGGCATGCACTATTCCCGGCACATACCCGAGGCAGCACCACAGCACATTGAACAGGGTGGGCATTCCCCAGTTGGTGTAAAGACCCACGGCGAGGGGCGGGAAAATCACGGCTAGCACAAACAGCCCTATCGGAGGGGTGATGGCGCCGTTTTTATGGGCATTCATCACATCCGCCAGAGCCATTTCGATGAGGCGGTTCATTTCCCCTTGTGAAAGACCTTGCATCTCAGTGCGCAACACATCGGCATCGAAGGTTTCCATTGAGGCAGCAACGGCAAACACATGCTCGGCAGTGGGATTCAGCGGCACCACCGGATTGGCTGAGTAGCCCTGGAATGCAAGGAGCAGACCTGCAACTAAAAAGATCAGTTTTTTCATAATGCTTGGGGTTTAGTGAATGATTAAGGAAAGGATGTTAATTAGAAATTAGAAATTAGAAATTAGAAATGTAAGACGATGTCAAATTTAAACAAATTCAGGAAACGTGTCAATAGTTTTCAGCAAGGTTTATGTCTTTTTGTTTGGTTAGTTTTTCTTGATAAATTTCCGGTTCATCAGTCCATTTTGGCTTACAACACTTAGCAGATAAAATCCGTCGGGCAGGTCTGAGATATCGATATTCAAAGCTCCGGTCATGTCTGTGACGATCTCTTTCAGTTCGGTTCCCTGAAGGTTGGTAACGGTAATGGTTCCGGATTCCGCAGGAGCATTCCCGAAATTGATGACAAGCCGGTCCCTTGCCGGGTTCGGCATTACAGAGACCACATCCGTGGCAGAAGGGAACCGGATACCGGTAGCCGGTCCATTATAGGTAGGCTCGTAGGCAAGTCCGTTGATCATTTCGTCGTAAGTCATGGGCGTCAGGGTAGTACAAAGGGGCAGCGTGGTGGCATCGTTCTTATTCAGCCGGTAGAGCTGGGGACCGGCCATACCCATACCCAGGGCAGAAATACACAGCCCCTGGCCATCATCGAAAGTTGCAAGACCGAAGAGATACGGAGTATAAAACGGCAGGGTGATGGTTCCCACCAGAGTTACGCTGAAGGGATTCAGAACGATCCGCTTCAGTTTGTTAAGGTCGCACACCGCATATAGCGTGTCGTCCATAAAAGCAAGGTCACCCTGGGTTTTGCCAATCGAGCCCAGGAGTGTGTGCTGGCCGCTGCCGATATGGTAGCGATACAGGTCACCGGTTGAATTGTTATATACCAGGTAGAGATTACCGCTTTTATCGCTGGTGAGGGCATTCCCGGTATAGGTCGTTGAAGTTATCAGCGTGGTGGATGCAGCATTCGTATCCAGTACATACAGTTTTCCGTTTGTCGCTCCTGCCTGGAGGATCCCATAGATCTTGCTGCCCGACAAAGCAATATCGTCCAGTGAGGTAACACCCGTGAGGCTCATCACGTGCTGGCAATTGCAGGAAGCCGGATCTATCAGGTAAAGATTTCCGTAATTGGTAATGGCGAAAATCTGTTGCGCTTCCGCAGGTTTCTGCAGGAATGGCGTCACAAGCAGTAGAAGGCATAGGTAAACAAGCGTTTTCATCCTGATGGAATTTAAAATGAGTACTTACATTGTAACAGTTCTGACTGCTAATATCATACAAAGTTGAAAAAATATCAGATACAAAACAATAATATACAATGAATACTTCAGCGAAAAGACCAGGGTTTGACAGGCGGCGAAAAGATGCTATTTTTGCCGCCTGAAAGCATTCAAAATTTTATGATATGTCGCAGATCATTTTTATCACGCTCCTGATTATCACCCTTTCAGTGTTCAGCTGGTCGGCCTGGAGGATTTACCGTTTCTTCAGGCTTACCCGTCCTGCCTATCCGGTAAGGGATATCGGCAAACGGATCCGGCTCACCATCGTGAATGCCATTTTTCAGGAGCGGATCTTCCGCAACCGGATCGCCGGGTTTATGCATGCCATGGTATTCTGGGGTTTCTGTATTATATTGCTGGGCAGCATCGAGATGGTGATTGACGGGGTGGCAGGAACGGACAGGGCTTTGTCATTCCTGGGCCCCGTGTATGATGTGATCATGGCGCTGGGGGATATTTTTGCCTATGTCATCGCCTTGTTTATTGTGATCTTCATCGTGCGCCGGAGCATCCTCAACATCCCCCGTCTACATGGTCGGGAGCTCACCCACACCAACCATACCGATGCCTTTCTTGCCCTCAGTCTCATTCTAGTACTGATGCTCACCCTGGCAGGACTCAACATCTTTTATATCGCCGGACATGAGGAATACACCGGGTCGTTCCCGGTAAGCGCGTTGTTTGCCCCGCTTTACACAAACACCAACCCTGTGATCGTAAAATGGCTCCACGATGCTTTCTGGTGGAGTCACATTCTGCTCATATTCCTCTTCGCCAACATCCTCCCCTACTCCAAACATTTTCACATCTTTATGTCGGTGCCCAACGTTTTCTTCAGCCGGTTGTCGCCGCTGGGAAAGATGTACACCATGGAGGATATCACCCGCGAGGTGAAGCTGATGATGGATCCCGCAACTGCCTTTGCTGCTGCCCCATCGGACCAGCCACCGGCACGGTTTGGCATCCTGGACATTGAGGATGTGACCTGGAAGAACTACATCGACTCGCTTGCCTGCACCCAGTGCGGCAGGTGTACCTCGGTGTGCCCGGCTGCCATCACAGGCAAGATGCTGTCGCCCAGAAAGATGATCATGGACATCCGTCGCAGGATGAAGGAGAAAGGGCCCCATCTGGTAAAGGAGGGAAAGGATTTTAGCGACCAGAAAGCGCTGATCCGCAGCTATATTTCTGAAGAGGAGATCTGGGCCTGCACCACCTGCAACGCCTGCGCCAGAGAGTGCCCCCTGAATATCGACCATCCCACTTTCATCCTCGACCTGAGACGTTACCTGGTGATGGAGGAGTCGAAAGCTCCTGCACCCCTCAATGCCATGTTCTCATATATCGAAAACAACGGTGCCCCGTGGCAGGTATCTCAGCAGGACCGGATGAAGTGGGTGGAGTAAAAAATGTGAAAATGTGAAAATGTGAAAATGTGAAAATGTGAAAATGCTGAGCGAAGCCGAGCGCAGCGAGTCCCGGGAGCGAAGCGATCCGGGATGAAAATGTGAAAAATGTGAAAATGCTGAGCGAAGCCGAGCGCAGCGAGTCCCGGGAGCGAAGCGATCCGGGATGAAAATGTGAAAATGTGAAAAATGTGAAAATGCTGAGCGAAGCCGAGCGCAGCGAGTCCCGGGAGCGAAGCGATCCGGGATGGAAATGTGGGAATGTAAGACTTTGAACAATTGAACGTTTGAACACTTGATCACTTTTCTTTGAACTTTGATCTTTGAACCTTGAACCTATGAATACTGACGAAAAAACGACCCTCAACGTGCCTGTGATGGCGAATATTTTTGCTGAAGGGCGAAAGCCTGAATACCTTTTTTGGGTAGGATGTGCCGGAGCCATCGACTTCAGGTACATGAAGGTAACCCGCGCCTTTGCCGCCATCCTGAACCATCTGGAGGTAGATTATGCTGTACTTGGGACCGAGGAGACCTGTACCGGTGATCCGGCGCGCAGGGCCGGCAACGAGATGCTGTTCCAGATGCAGGCGATGATGCTGATAGAGACCTTCAAAGCCTATGAGGTGCAGAAGATCATCACGATTTGTCCGCATTGTTTCAATATTCTGAAACATGAGTACCCCGATCTCGGAGGCGAGTATGAAGTGATCCATTACACGGAATTTCTGGCGGAGCAGCTGAATTCCGGAAGACTGAAGCTGAATACGGCAAAGCTGGCCGGAAAAAAAGCCACCTTCCACGACCCCTGCTATCTGGGTCGCATCAACAACATTTTCGAAGCCCCGCGGCAGTTACTGGAGGCGATGGGACTGAAACTCGCCGAGATGCCGCGCAACCGCTCCTTTGCGCTTTGCTGTGGCGCCGGTGGCGCGCAGTTTTTCAAGGATGCCGAAAAGGGCGACAAGGAGGTGTTTATCGAACGTACCGAAGAGGCGCTGGAAACGGGTGCCGGCATCATCGGTACTTCATGCCCCTTCTGTATGACGATGCTCACCGACGGCATCAAATATAAAAACCGCGAAGAGGATGTCCAGAACCTCGACCTCGCGGAGCTCGTAGCGATGGCGATGATTTAATCCCGGGTCTAACTGAGGGGAACAGGAGTGTAATTCCCCCCCAACCCACTTCGTGGGTTGGGGGCACAGGGGCGCATTTTACCCCGGATGCGATCCGGGGCTATCATAATTTAACCCACTTCGTGGGTTTGCATTGGAATGCAAAAAAATCCTGCTTCAGTCCCTTTTCAGGACTGAAGCAGGATCTGCACTGGAGAATTTGGGCGTTTACTTCGCTTTCACCTCCCTGATGGCGGCGATCATTTCGGGGAGAACGGTTTTAAAGTCCCCCACGATGCCATAATCAGCCACATCAAAGATGGGAGCATCCTTGTCGTTGTTGACGGCCACGATGTGTTTTGAGGAGGATATACCCCCCACATGCTGGATGGCACCCGAGATGCCGCATGCGATGTACAATACAGGGGCGATGATTTTTCCGGTTTGTCCCACATGCTCGCTGTGAGGCCTCCAGCCTTCGTCCGATACCGGCCGTGAGCATCCAGTGGCAGCGCCGAGGAGTTCCGCCAGCTCTTCGATAAGCCCGAAATTCTCAGGGCCTTTCAACCCCCTGCCACCCGAAACCACGATTTCGGCATCGGTAAGGAGGACTTTCCCGGTTTGCTTTTTCACTTCCACCAGACTGATGGCGGATTTGGCTGCCTCCACCCCGAATTCCTCAACTACGGCAGCTCCGGTGCCGGGTTCAGCCACCCCGAAGGAGTTCTGTGAGAGGGTAAGCACCTTAACGGGAGTGGTTACTTTGGTGGCGGCAAACGCCTTTCCGGTGAACACCATCTTCTTCACTACCAACGGGTCGAAGGAGGTGGGGAGTGCAACCACACCGGTCACCAGGCCTGCCTTAAGGCGTGCAGCCACGGCCGGAGCAAGGGCGCTGCCGTTGATGCTTCCTGGGAAAAGGATCACGGTGGCCTGCTCTTTTTCCACAGCCGCCACAATGATCTTCGCAAAGGCCTTGATGTCCAGAATATTGAAATCGGGATTGGATTTTAACACCTTCACAGCGCCATACTGACCCAGTTTTACAAGCTCATCTGTCTGCACGCATCCGATGGCAATGGCCACCACATGGGTATTCATGGCTTTGGCCATCTCCGCTGCATAGCTCAACAATTCCAGGGTAGCTTTCCTGAACAGGCCGTCTCTGTTTTCTGCATATACGAGTACTGACATATCTTTCTTTCTTTTTGGTAATGACTAAATCAATTTTGCCTCATTGTGCAGCACATCCACCAGTGCCTTCACCTCATCGGCTGCAAACTTCCGGCACGCTCCCCTGGATTTTGGCAGCTCAAACTCCACATTTTCGGTGAGGCATCCGGTGTCCACCGGTGGCACCACCTGCAACGGTTTTGTGCGGGCCATCATGATACCACGCATGGCGGGGATCCGCGGCTCAATGGCGATCCCCTTCTGCACAACTGCCAGGAAAGGGAGCTCCGCTTCGAGGGTCTCGGTACCGCCGTCGATTTCGCGACCTGCGATGATCTTTCCACCATCAAGTGCCATCGACGACACCGACGACAAGGTGTTGTAATCGAGCAGGGCAGCCAGCATACCGCCCACCGACGCGCCGTTGTAGTCGGCTGAGTCGCGGCCGGTCATTACTATTTCAAACCCTCCGCTTTTCACCACTTCGGCCAGCTGCACAGCCACATACCAGGCATCGGTTGCAGGTGCATCCACGCGGATGGCGTTGTCTGCTCCCACAGCCAGGGCTTTCCGGATGGTAGGCTCAGCCTGCGCAGCGCCCACGGTGGCCACGGTAACGGCTTCCACAGCACCCCCGGATGCTTCCTTTATTTCCAGCGCCCGTGTAAGGGCCAGTTCATCCCACGGATTGATAATCCATTGTATCCCCGCAGTGTCCAACGCTTTGTTCCCGTCAGTAAACCTGATTTTGGTGGTTGTGTCCGGGACTTCACTGATACAAACTAAAATCTTCATACATCAATAATATTAATAATTAAAAGGATTATTTCAATAACGACCTGGATATCACGATCTTCTGCACTTCGGAGGTGCCTTCATAGATCTGCGTGAGTTTGGCCTCACGCATGAGCCTCTCCACGTGATACTCTTTCACATAGCCGTAGCCTCCGTGAATCTGCACCGCCTCGGTGGTTACTTCCATGGCGATATCGGCTGCGTATTGTTTGGCATAGGCGCTCATGATGCCGTAATTCAGATGTTCATCCTTCATCCATGCAGCTTTCAGACAAAGGTTACGGGCATTTTCGACCTTCACGGCCATATCGGCCAGCTTGAAAGCGATGGCCTGGTGGTTACAGATTTCGGTACCGAACGCTTTGCGCTCTTTTGAGTATTTAATGGCTCTCTCCAATGCGCCGGAGGCGATGCCCAACGCCTGGGAGGCGATCCCGATTCTGCCGCCATCGAGGGTTTTCATGGCGAAGGTAAAGCCAAAGCCATCCTCCCCGATCCGGTTTTCCTTCGGCACTTTCACATCGGTAAACATCACCGAATGGGTGTCGGAGCTCCGCATCCCCATCTTGTCTTCGTGAGGTCCGAGGGTGATTCCGGGCCAGGATTTTTCCACAATAAATGCATTGATCCCCTTGTGCCCTTTTTCGGGATTGGTGTGGGCAATCACCAGATAGGTTGAAGCAGAATTGGCATTGGTGATCCAGTTCTTGGTGCCGTTGAGCAGGTAATAATCACCCATATCCACAGCAGTGGTGCGTTGTTTCGTAGCATCTGAACCAGCTTCGGGTTCCGAAAGGAGAAATGCACCGATTTTTTCGCCACGGGCAAGCGGTTTCAGATATTTCTGCTTTTGCTCCTCGGTCCCAAAGGTTTCCAGACCCCAGTTAACCAATGAGTTACACACCGACATCATTACTGCGGTGGAAGAATCGATTTTCGAAATCTCTTCCATGGCAAGCACATAGGAGATGGTATCCATTCCACCACCGTCGTATTCGGGAGAGGTCATCATCCCGAGAAACCCCAGCTCGGCAAGCTTTTTCACCTGTTCAGCCGGGAATCTGGAGTTGGCATCCCGCTCAATAATATCGGGCAGCAGTTCGCGTTCGGCGAAATCTTTGGCTGCCTGTTGAATCATCTTCTGTTCTTCGGTAAATTCAAAGTTCATGATTTTCAGTATTTAATGAGTAATTGATTGGTTTGATGGTTCAGTTTGGCAGTACAAATCTAGTAAATTTCCCGGAAATCTGAACACTGCTACACGTAAAGTTCCCATTTATGAAATTTAAGCCCTTGCGCCTTCCATCTTACCGGTTTCAGGATTTATCAGCCTTGTAATTTCTTCACAAGCACTTATATTCCTGATTTCTGTGAGAAATTTTTCATCAAACTAATTTCAGGCCTTGTTAGCTATTTAATGTTATCATAAGCACTTGTTTTTCCAAATTCTGCGCGAAATACATGTCATTTCAAGGTATGCATAATGAAGTCTTTCATCAGCAAAAAAACCTTTTCAGGGGCTTCGTGATGCGGTATATGCCCACAGTCCTGCAGGTGGTTGATCTGCACCGGGCCGCTGCAATGGCGAAGTTTCAGCACCAATTGCTCCACGGATCCGTACTGGTCAGTGGACCCCTGGATGGCCAGAAGCGGCGCCTTCACTGCCGGCAGCCTTTCCACGATACTCCACTCACCGGCCTGTTGCGACAGCCAGAGTCCTGTCCAGCCGTGAAAAAGGTCATCAACCTTGCTGCCGTAGTACTGGGCAAGCAGCTGACGGAGTTTACCCTTGCCGTAAAGTGCTGTTAGCGAACGCACTCCCTGCAGGGTGATCGCTTCTCCGATCACATGGTCACTTTCAGAGATTACTGCCAACGTTTTATCGGGAAAGAATGATGCAAAAAGCAGCGCAATTGTGCCACCGTCGCTGTGGCCCACCGGGATGATTTTTTCCTGAACCCCCATATTTTCCAAGAGTTCCGGCAGAAAATCCCTTGCTTCGGAATGCATGTAGTCGGGTGGATTGATGCCGGTTTTCCGTTCCGATTTTCCATAACCCCACCGGTCGTACACCAGGGCAGGCATACCACAGGCCTCCGACAGCCTGAGGGGAAAGTCGCGCCACTGCAGGGTACATCCCAGTCCTTCGTGCAGAAACACCAGCCAGGGAATCCCCGGTGCAGCGCTTTGTCCGTTCAGGATCTGAGAATACAGCTGCCTGCCACCGATGACCGGGTAGTATTCCTGCATGGTAATGTCCTAAAATGCATGATCAGGCAGCATTTGCAACGCCTGCCTGTATTCCGTGATGATCTCCTCCATGATGTCCGAAACCGGTTTTATTTCCCGGATCAGGGCAGAGGCCTGTCCGATTTCGAGCTCCCCTTCCACCATATCTCCTTCAAACATCCCGAGGCCAGCCCTCCCTTTTGCGAGCAGCGCTTCCAGCTCAGAGGCCGGGGCACCGTTCTGCTCCAGTTCAGATACTTTTCTGAAAAATTCATTCTTGAGTAGCCGCACGGGAACCAGCTTTTTCAGTGAAAGCATCGTATCCCCTTCTGATGCTTCTGCGATTTTTTGTTTGAAGGATGGATGCGCTGATGACTCTTCGGAGGCAGCGAATCGGCTGCCGATCTGCACGCCGTCGGCACCCAGGGCCATTGCGGCCAGCATCCCCCTGCCGGTGGCAATGCCCCCCGCTGCAATCAGCGGAAGCTGCGTCACCCGCCGCACCAATGGTATGAGCACCAGCGTGGTAGTCTCCTCACGCCCGTTGTGCCCGCCGGCTTCAAACCCTTCGGCCACGATGGCATCCACACCCGCTTCGGTGCACTTGAGGGCTCCTTTGGTATTGGCCACCACATGGGCCACCCTGATGCCGTTTTCCTGAAGTAACTTCGTATATTTCACAGGGTTGCCGGCAGAAGTAAACACCGCCGGAACCTGCTCTTCGATACAAATCCTGATAAAGGCCTCAGAATGGCCAAACAGGAGCGGAATATTTACCCCGAAGGGGCTTTTGGTGGCATCCCTGCATTTATGGATATGTTCCCTCAGCAGCTCCGGATGCATCGAACCGGAGCCTATCAGCCCCAGTCCTCCGGCATTGCTCACGGCGGCAGCGAGCTTCCACCCGCTGCACCAGATCATGCCCCCCTGTACCACCGGGTACCGGATGCCAAACAGCTCAGTGATCCGGTTCATACGTTCGTTTTGCGGTACACCATGGAAACCAGGGTCTTGTCATCACCGCCCATATTTACCGATAGTCCATAGGGGCGATCGGCAGGGATGGTAATCTGGTTATTGACTGCCTTTCCGGTAAGCTGTTCCCAGATGGTGACTGCCTGGTGTACGCCTGTGGCTCCGGTAGGATGCCCCCAGCCGATGAGTCCGCCAGTGGTGTTGAACGGTACTTTACCGTTGCGGGCCGTGTTCCCTTCGAGGATAAAATCGGCCCCTTTCCCATGCTCGGCAAAGCCTATCGCCTCAGCAGCCATGATACCCGCAATCGAGAAGCAGTCGTGGCACTCCACCGTAGCCAGGTCATCACGGCTGATACCGGCCATTTCCAGCGCCTTCTTCACAGCTACCGCAGTGGTATCCAGTCGTGTAAGGTCAGCAGGAGCGGCAGTAAGGTCGTTTTCGGCCATCCCCAGCCCCACAATCTCCACGGCTTCGCTGAGGGGAATTCCGCAACGCCTCAGCCCTTCTTCGGAAACAATGGCTGCTCCGGAAGCACCATCGGAGACTTTGGAACAGTCGAATACATTGATGTTCTCTGTGAAGGTGATGGGATTGGGTTTGAGCATGCCTGCACCCATCAGGTCGGGGCTTGTGTTATGGTATTCCTGGGCGGTAGGACAAAGCCTGGCATTTTCAATGGCATTCCTGTACCATGTGGCCATCGCTTCCCGGGTTTTTTCGTAGCCAAATTTCTGGTAATAGGCTCCTGCCCTGTCGCTGAACTTACCGGGGAAGAAGTGGGCATGACCGGTTTTGCGCTCCTTGTACCATCCGGCAGCGGCCAGTATATCAGCGCCATACACCGCTTTCACGGAGTTCTGCACCTCTACTCCGATCACCAGCACCACATCAGCCGTTTCCGCCAGCACCGATTTGATGGCGGTAGCCACAGCGAGTGCACCGGTGCCACAAGCCCCTTCGACCCGCACACAGGGTTTGTATTTCAACCCTTCGTCCACGAACGGGAAGAAGCCTGCCAGGTTGGCCTGCTTATTATACCGTGAGGCGATGAAATTGCCTACCACACACTCATCCACGTTGGCGGCGCCCCCGATCTGCTTCAACACTCCCTGTCCGGCTTCCTTCATATACTCTTCCAGTCCCGGCCTCGGTTTTTTGGGATGAAATTCTTTTCTGCCACTGCCCATCGCGATGGTATTGTATCCTGCAACCAGATATATCTTTTTTCTGAGTTTCATTGTTTTTCCTCCGGGTTTTAGTTGATGTAATCGTTGATGGGGCCAAAGGCATGGAAAAATCCGGTGAGCAGCACCGTGTTCACGTCGTCGGGGTGGTGGGCTACTCTGTCATTCACCAGATTCCGGCCTATTTCGCGTGACCGTTTGAGGTAATCGACTGCCAGACTTGCACCCAGCGTGTTCATCTGCTGCATATTGGCAAAGTAGGTACGGAATTTAGCATCCTTTCCGCGATCGCCCACGATGTTTTTCCAGGGGGCATGCCCTTCGGGTAGCGGACCAAGTTTCTCGTCGCACTTTGCACCGAAGACTGCAATATCCACATAGGCACCCCTTTCCACATCCCAGATGGCCACTGGCCGTCCCTTGTCGTACTTCAGGAAACCGTCCTTCTGGGAGCCATCGAAGTTCTGTCCACCCTTCACCCCCGTCTCCATCATACGGTCGAGGAGCGGGCTGTAAATATCCTCTTTCTCCATATAGGGGTTCATCACCTTCATAATAAACTGGCATACATCGATACCCACATAATCGATCAGCTGAAAGATCCCCATAGGACGGATCATGAAATCCTGGCTCACCCGGTTCACCATATACACCGCTTCGGCAAATGAAACCTCCGGCATCAGCCGGTCAAGCAGGCTCATGCCATACAGGGCATCGCGCATAAAGTGGCCGTTGCCTATAAATCCTGCGACATCGTGGGATGGCACCTCCACCTTGCGCATGCTTTTAATGAACTGCGTAACAAATTCCGACAGCTCCGGTCTGGAGTTTTCGGCACGGATCACCTCTACCAGTTTTTGCACCGCCGGAGGGTTGTAGAAGTGTACTCCGAGGATTCTGCCATTCAGTCCGGCCTGTTTATCAAGGTGCCCGATGGGGATGGAGCTGGTGTTTGTGAAGAACCAGGGTTCAACCTTGCTGTTCTGGTTGATCTGGCTGAAAAGCTTCACCTTCAGCTCCGGGTTTTCACTGGCGGCCTCAAAAACGATGTTTACTTCATATGCCGATTCGAGGGTGGTAACCGGACGGACGATAAGCATGGCATCTTTGATATACTCATCGATGATCTCAGCATTGTCGATCAGGTCTTCGCGGTCGGCGTAGAATGCCCGCAACTGGTTGATCTTCTTCTCCGCGGCCTTCAGGATCTGCACCTGGAGGTATTTCATCAACCCGGTAAGGGCAGTCTGGCTGACATCGAGGGCATAGATGATGAACTCTTTCCCGCGGTTTTCGGGTTTCAGCTTCAGGTCGATCATCTCGAGGGTAGTGAGGAGCAGGATGCCGCTGCCCATTTTACCGGCTGCTCCCAGCACGAGTACTTTCTGGAGTCGTTCTTCGTAGGTCATTAGTGTAATTATTAATAGAAGTTAGAAATTAGAAATTAGAAAATTAGTTAGGAGTTAGGAGTTAGGAGTTAGGAGTTGGAACTTTGAACTTTGAACTTTGATCATTGAACCTTGAATATCTATACTTTACAAACGTTACAAACTTTATAAACTTTACAAACTAATTCTGCCATGAGGGCTTTCTTTTTTCGAGGAAGGCGCGCATTCCTTCTTCCCCTTCGTTGCCGAAGAGGGAGCCGAATTCTCTGGATTCGAGGGTGCAGCCTGCATCGAAGTGGGAGAGCATCCCTTCCCGGGTCACCCGCTTCACCTTTTTCACCGCTTCGGGACCTTTAGAGGCGATGCGTTTTGCGATGCTGAGGCATTCCTCCATCAGTGCTTCCGGCTCCACCACTTTCTGCACCAGTCCGATCCTGAGGGCTTCAGCTGCGGGGATCATGTCAGCGGTAAGCAGCAGGTACAGGGCGTCGGCAATGCCCACAAAACGGGGCAGGCGCTGGGTTCCGGCATATCCCGGGATGAGCCCCAGGTTCACTTCCGGCTGTCCGAATTTTGCCAGGGTGCTGGCAATCCTGAAGTCGCAGGCCATGGCCAGCTCGCAGCCACCGCCCAGGGCAAAGCCATTCACGGCAGCAATTACCGGGATGGAGAGGGCTTCAAGGGCCGCAAAAGCCTGTTGCCCCTTTTTCGAGAAAGCGATCCCCTGCGGGCCGTCCATCTCCACCATTTCGGAGATATCGGCGCCTGCCACGAATGCTTTGCCTTCGCCGGTGATAATGAGCACTTTGGCTTCAACATTGCCGGCAAGATCCTTCAGGTAGTGGTTTAGTTCCTCAAAGAATTTCGAGTTGAGGGCGTTCAGTGCTTCAGGGCGGCTGATCGTGAGAACAGCAATCCCGTTTTCCAGTGCGGGTTTAAGGATGGTGTAACTCATAGGTGTATGTTTTAGTGAATGATGTATAAAGTTTATTCTCAAACCTTTATGCCAAGTTTTTCCCGTCCCGTGTATTCCTTCACCTCCAGTTCACCGGTAAGCACAAGCCAGGCATTCATGGCCAGCGCCTCCATTTCCCCTTCACCCGGGTATACTTTCACCGGACCGATGTGACTCACCCTTTCGGTAATCTGATCGACAATGATTTCGCTGTACGCAATGCCACCCGTCAGAAGTATGCCGTCCACGGCACCTTTCAGCACGGCGCTGAGCCCTGAAATCTCTTTAGCCACCTGATAGGCCATGGCATCATAAACAAGCCTGGCATAGCTGTCTCCATGTTCAATCCTTTTTTCAATCTCCAGCGCATCGTTTGTTCCAAGATAGGCCGACAGTCCACCTTTCCCCTTAATCTTCTTCATTATCTCCTGTTTTGAATACTGGCCTGAAAAACAAAGCTCCACCAGTTGTCCGGCTGGCACACCGCCGCTTCGCTCGGGCGACATGGGGCCATCGCCGTGAAGGCCGTTGTTTACATCGATCACACTGCCACCTGAATGGGCGCCTACAGAGATCCCACCGCCCATGTGGGCAACAATCACATTGACCTCATCGTACCGTTTCCCGATTTCTCCGGCATACCTGCGGGCGATGGCCTTCTGGTTGAGGGCATGCAGGAAGCTCTTCCGGGGCAACTCCGGCATGCCCGAAATCTTAGCGATCTCTTCCATCTCATCCACGCAGGTGGGGTCCACAATCATGGCCAGCACGTGATCGTTGATCTCCTTTGCCAGAGACCAGGCAATCACGCCACCCAGGTTCGACTCATGCTCCCCCATGGGATTTCTGAGGTCGTGGAGCATCTCCTCGTTCACACGGTAGGCTCCCCCTTCGATCGGGCGGAGCAATCCGCCCCTGCCCACCACAATGGTAAAGGAGCTGAGCGGATACCCTGAGGCATTGAGAACCTCACGGATCATGGCGGTGCGGTAGTCCACCTGATCGATGATCTTTTCGAAACCGGCCAGTACCTGCTGCTCGTGCTTTACATTGGTGAGCATCACGCTCTTGTTCCGGTTGTACACGGCAATTTTGGTAGAGGTAGAACCCGGATTGATCACCAGAATATACTGATCCATAGTACTCTGTGGAATTAATTGGCATTACGGTTCTGACAAAAATAGGAAATTATTCTGAAATACCACAGACCTGATTCAGCCCCTGAGAATTATTTTGGTACTATACTGAATTTAGCAAGTGATTTTTCAGAAATCCACTATATGGGTTGAACAGAAATATCCCCGGATCGCATCGGAGGAATCATGCGCCCACATCGCCCTCCAACCCACGAAGTGGGTTTAACAGAAATAGCCCCGGATCGCATCCGGGGTGAACGGCGCCACCATCGCACTCCAACCCACGAAGTGGGTTGAATAAGAGCACATTGAAAAAACCATGAACCACATGAAAAAAGTTCTTTATCTCATTTCTCCGTTTTTCAGAATTCAAGCATCAACACAAGCAATTATTTCAGGTATGAAAGCTTATATACAACATCTATTTCAATGGGTTTGGAGCACAAACATGCATCACCCAACCCTGCGGGCTGAAGGTCAGGAGCAACTGTTTGCTTATATTGCAGGATTGCTAAGAAAAAAGAGTTGCTTTGTTTATGCTGTGAATGGCACCAACGACCATATTCATGTAGTTACTTCCCTGCACCCTTCTCAAAATATCTCATCAATTATAAAAGACATAAAATTATCTACAACGGATTATATCCGCAGAACCGGAATGATGCCAGATTTTGATGGTTGGCAGATGGGCTATGGTAGCTTTACCTATTCGGGATCAGCCTTAAAGAATCTTACGAGATACGTTGTAACTCAGAAAGAACATCACAGAATCAAAACCTTTACGGAGGAGTTTATGGATTTGCTTAAAGAACATGGGGTTGATTATGACGAAAGATATCTCTGGTAATATTTGATTCTTGATATTTTCATTTATTCAAAGAAACAATATTGAAGATTCTTATTCAACCCACTTCGTGGGTTGGCCGGGAATCGCGCCCTGTTTCCCCGGGTACAACCCGGGGCTATTCCTATTCAACCCACATCGTGGGTTGGCCGGAAATCGCACCCTGTTTCCCCGGGTACAACCCAGGGCTATTCTTTTTCAACCCACTTCGTGGGTTGGTGGGGGAATTACGCCCTGTTTCCCCGGGTACTACCCGGGGCTATTATTATTGAACTCTGCAAGCGGGGTTTTATTCATCCACATCGCCCTCCAACCCACGAAGTGGGTGGAACAACTTTGCCTGATTTTATTTGTTCAAAATGAACAATGGTAGTATATTTACGCCACAAATGACCTAAAACCATTATTAAAACCACTGCCTAACCCATGATACCACAGGAACTCTACAAACCCCGGAACCACATCAGGGTGCTTACTGCCACTTCACTTTTCGACGGTCATGACGCCTCCATCAATGTAATGCGCCGCATCATCCAGGCCACCGGTGCCGAAGTGATCCATCTGGGGCACAACCGTTCGGTGCAGGAGATCGTGGATTGCGCCATCCAGGAAGATGTGCAGGCGGTTGCCATCACCTCTTACCAGGGGGGGCATATCGAGTTCTTCAAATACATGTACGACAGCTTCCGCGATCAGGGATTCGGGCATATCAAAATTTTTGGCGGAGGGGGTGGTGTGATCCTGCCCGACGAGATCACGGAACTGGAGACCTATGGCATCGAAAAGATCTACTCGCCCGATGATGGCAGGGCCATGGGCCTGCAGGGAATGATCAACGACCTGCTGATGAAGTCCGATTTCCCTCGGGGCGGCAAACTGCCGGTGACGCTGGAGGATGTGCGCCATCAGGACTTCAAGGCCATCTCGATGATGATCTCCGCCATCGAAAACTATCCGGAGAAGAATGCGGACCTCATCCGGGAGATTGAACATGAGGCCGCTGCATCTCCCGTCACGGTGCTGGGGATCACCGGTACCGGAGGATCGGGCAAATCGTCGCTGGTGGATGAATTTATCCTGCGGTTTCTTGCCGACTTCCCTGAGAAGAAACTCGGGCTGATCTGCGTGGACCCCTCGAAGCGGAAAACCGGCGGGGCGCTGCTGGGCGACCGCATCCGGATGAATGCCATCCACAACCCGCAGGTGTTTGTGCGCTCCATGGCCACGCGGCAGTCAAACCTGGCCCTGTCGAACTACGTGCGTGAAGCCCTCAATATAATGAAGGTGGCCGGCTTCGACCTGGTGATCCTCGAAACCTCCGGCATCGGGCAGTCTGACACCGAGATCGTGGAACACAGCGACCTGTGCCTCTATGTGATGACCCCCGAATTCGGCGCTGCCTCCCAGCTCGAGAAGATCGACATGCTGGAGTATGCCCACATCATCGCCCTCAACAAGTTCGACAAGCGGGGGGGCATGGATGCCCTGCGCGACGTGAAAAAACAGTACCAGCGCAACCACAAGTTGTTCGACATCCCGTTCGAGGAGATGCCCGTTTTCGGCACCATCGCCTCACAGTACAATGATGGCGGTGTGAACATGTTCTATTCGGCTCTGCTGAAGATTCTCGACAAACACCGGCCCGGTGCCTTTGTTCCGAAAAGTCACCCCGTTGGGGAAATCCCCGACAAAATCCATATCATCCCGCCCCGCAGGGTGCGGTACCTGTCGGAAATTGCCGATACCGTAAGGGAATACAACGCCCGCACCGAACAACAGGCAAATCTGGCGCAACAGGTGTATTCGCTGCAGCAGAGTATCGACCTGCTGGGAGCAGACCCGGGAGCAGCAGAAACCACAGCCCTGCTGAAACAGCGTAAAGAGGCACTCTGGCATGAGCTGGAGGAGGGCAACCGGAAGATTCTGGAACAATGGCCCGAAAAGGCTGCTGCCTACCGGAAAGAGTACTTCACCTTCAGTGTACGCGACAAGGAGATCAGGATTAAAACCCACACCAAAACGCTGTCGCACCTTGAGATTCCGAAGATCGTAACCCCGCGGTACAAAGGGTGGGGCGACATCCTGAAATGGAACCTCATGGAGAATGTCCCCGGGGAGTTTCCCTTTGTGGCGGGTGTATTCCCGTTCAAGCGTGAAGGGGAGGATCCAACCCGGATGTTCGCCGGCGAAGGAGGCCCTGAACGGACTAACAAACGGTTCCATTACCTTTCGGCCGGGATGCCTGCGAAGCGCCTCTCCACAGCTTTTGACTCGGTAACGCTGTACGGCAACGACCCCCATATCCGGCCCGATATCTACGGGAAGATCGGCAACTCCGGGGTGTCGATCTGCTGCCTCGACGACGCCAAGAAACTCTACTCCGGTTTCAACCTCTGCGATCCGGCCACTTCGGTCTCCATGACCATCAACGGGCCTGCACCTATGCTGGTGGGCTTCTTTATGAATGCCGCCATCGACCAGCAGTGCGAGCTCTATATCAGGGAACAGGGTCTGGAGGAGGAAGTTAACCGGAAGATCGAAGCGATATATGCGGAGCGCGGCATTCCCTGTCCGGTGTACCAGGGGGATCTTCCTGCCGGCAACAACGGACTGGGGCTGATGCTGCTGGGAGTTACCGGAGATCAGGTGCTGCCCCGCGATGTGTACGACAAAATCAAAGCCTGTACCCTTTCGACCGTGAGGGGAACCGTGCAGGCCGACATCCTGAAAGAGGACCAGGGGCAAAACACCTGCATCTTTTCCACCGACTTCGCCCTGAAACTGATGGGGGATGTGCAGGAATACTTCATCGGCAACGACGTCAGAAATTTCTACTCGGTTTCCATCTCGGGGTACCACATCGCCGAAGCGGGGGCAAATCCCATCTCCCAGCTCGCCTTCACCCTGGCCAACGGCTTTACCTATGTGGAATATTACCTGGCCAGAGGGATGGATATCAACAAGTTCGCCTCCAACCTCAGCTTCTTCTTCTCTAACGGGATCGATATCGAATTTTCGGTGATCGGCAGAGTCGCCAGGAGCATCTGGTCCAAGGCCATCAAGCACAAATACCACGGCAACGCCCGTTCGCAGCAGCTGAAATACCACATCCAGACGTCAGGCCGCTCGCTGCACGCGCAGGAGATCGACTTCAACGACATCCGCACCACGCTGCAGGCACTGTACGCCATTTACGACAACTGCAACTCGCTGCATACCAATGCCTACGACGAGGCCATCACCACCCCTACCGAGGAGTCGGTACGGCGGGCCATGGCCATTCAGCTCATCATCAACCACGAGCTGGGGCTGGCAAAAAACCAGAACCCGCTGCAGGGCTCTTTCATCATCGAGGAACTCACCGAACTGGTGGAAGAGGCTGTGATGGCCGAATTCGACCGGCTGTCGGAGCGGGGCGGCGTGCTGGGCGCCATGGAGACCGCCTACCAGCGCGGAAAGATCCAGGAAGAATCGCTCTACTACGAGAACCTGAAACACACCGGCGAGTTGCCGATCATGGGGGTGAATACCTTCCTTTCGTCGCAGGGCTCCCCCACCGTATTGCCGGGAGAGGTGATACGTTCCACCCAAACAGAGAAAGACTACCAGATCGAAATGCTGGAGCGGCTGCACCGGTTCCACGCTGACAAGAGCCCAGCAGCCATTGAAGCACTGAAGCAGGGCGCCCTGCACAACCACAATGTCTTTGAACAACTGATGGAGGCCAGCAAGTGGTGCTCCCTGGGACAGATCACCCGGGCACTTTTTGAGGTGGGAGGTCAGTACAGAAGGAATATGTAATCAATTCCTAATTCATCCCGGATGACGCTTCAAATGACCCTGTAGTGGAATCAGGGTTCTGCCGGTGCCAATATCTTTGCTATTTTTGAAGTAAATTACTCCTTCCATGAAATCAATGATATTGGTCATATTGGCATTTTTCTGCAGCGCTGGCGTCTTCGGTCAAATCCATTTTGCTTCCGGAGGATTGCAGATAGGCATTAATAATAAAGGGGAGGTCACAAACATTAGCCATAGCGCAGGCTACAATTATGTTCCTGAAAAGAACCCGGGTTTTCTTCTCAGAATCCGAAGTATATCCAACGAAATATTGAATCCTTTGTCGGTTAAAATACAGGGTTCAATACTGACATTTGCTTTTAAAGATGGGATTGAGATCAGGGTAGAGGCCAGGGCTGTATCAGCAGAACCTTCCGGTTATCTTCGTTTTGAAGTCGTAAAGATCCGGAAACCGGAGCGCATCTACGGCATTTTGTGGGGGCCGTTCAACACTTCCATCAGCGGAACCATCGGCGAAGTGGTGGGGGTTGTCCGTGACCAGAATTTTGCCATTGGCCTGAGATCGTTGAATACCAAAACCATTGGCGGAAAATTGATGAATGATGCCGGAGCTACGGCAGGTTACGCCGGAATCACCGGTTCAACGGCCACCAAAGAAACATTTGGTTCAGCGCTTCAGGCTTTTTGTCTGAACCACGCGCTGCCACGCCGGATCGATGTTCCATATTTTCCATCTGCCGACATTCCTCCCATCGAAGGATATGACATGGTGGGAACTGCCATTGCGATATTCGGAACACAACCCGGAAATGCACTGCAGGCTATTGGCCAGATCAGCAGATCCGAAGGGCTCCCCTATTCGCTGATGGGAAATGAATGGGTACGTACGTCACCCCTGCGTGGCAGCCCCTACCTGATCACCGGATTTACCGAAGCCAATTTTGATGAGATGCTTGCACTCACCGAAAGGCTGGGGTTCTATTGCATTTATCACGAAAATCCATTCGAAACATGGGGGCATTTCGGTCTGATGAAGGAGGATTTTCCCAATGGCAGGGATGGCATGAAGGCTTGCGTTGGAAAAGCCAAGGCCAAAGGGATACAGGTAGGTGTGCATACCCTTACGAATTTTATCACTACCAATGATCCTTTTGTGACTACTCCGGCAAATACAGGTCTGATGACCTATGGAGGTACCCTTATTACCGGATCTGTGGATGAAAAAGCCACGAGAATTCCCATTGAAGACACCACTTTCTTTACCCGTGCCTCTTCACTGAATGCTGTGCTGATCGGGAACGAGATCATTCGTTACCGGGAGGTTTCCAGGCAAAGACCATTCGAACTGATGGATTGTGTGAGAGGAGCTTACACCACGCAGGCAGTTGCTCATGCAAAGGGTGAGAAAATTAAAAAACTGATGGATCATCCATACAATACTTTCTTCCCTGACTGGAAATTGCAGGATTCTATGATACAAAATCTTGCGGATTTCTTTAACCAGACCGGCGTGTCGCAACTCGATTTCGATGGACATGAAGGTGCGCTTTACACTGGTTACGGCGATTACGGAACCAATTATTATGCATCAGAATTTCTTAAAAAGGTAAACCACAACGTGATAAATGGTTCTAGTATTATCAATCATTTTTACTGGAACAATAACAGCTACATCAACTGGGGAGAACCCTGGTATGGCTCCTTCCGCCAAAGTCAGCAGGAGCACAGGTTCAATCTGCAGCCGTTTTTCGGGCGCAATTACATGCCGAATATGCTGGGATGGTTTCTGTTAACTCCTTCCACATCGGTTGAGGATGTGGAGTGGATGATGTCGGTAGCAGCAGGATATCGTGCCGGTTACGCCCTGGTAGTGAGTTATAAAACGTACACCACTAACCCCGACATGGATCGGATCATTGAAACGATTGTGCGCTGGGAAGAGGCGAAAAAACTGAATATCTTTTCAGAAACGCAACAGCAACTTTTGAAAGACACCCTTTATGATTTTCATCTCGAAAAATACGCTGATCATCAATGGGCGTTGCACTATTACGACAAAATCTATTTCAGACACACAGCATCCGAAAAACAACCGGGAGAACCGGCAACCACTACATGGGAATTTGAAAACCGCGGTTCTGAACAACCGATTCATCTGCAGTTGCAGATGTTTGGCGAAAACGGGCCGGCAGAGAATATCAGGATTGAACTGGACAATTATTTCTCTTTTCCCATTCCGGAAAAACTCAGGAAAGGAGAATCCATTGTCTGGGATGGTTCATCGCAGCTGAAAATGTACAGTGAGAAAGGCAGATTTCTTAAAACCATTCCCATAGCCAGCGGCATTCCACCTCTGAGTAAAGGAATCCATCTTATCAAGGTTCAAACAAACCCCATGGAAGGTGATGATTCTTATTTACAGGGAATAGTAAAGCTGAAAGGGAAAAGCGAGGAAATTTCCCGGTAATATTTTTTGTGGCGGCTTTTTACCACCTCTGTGAGAAAAGCCATCAGCAAAATCCCGAAATTCCCTATCTTTGAACCTTGATCTTTGATCTTTGATCCTGGAACAGAATCCTCAAACAACCAAAAACCCATGGTAAAATTATCCCTCATCATACTCTCCTGCCTTTTGATGGGCTTTTCAAATGGTAGCCAGATTACCTTAACCATCCTCATCAAGAACCTCGACAGCAATGCCGGGAGCGTCGTGCTGGATTTCAGGGACGGCAATGACAAACCGGTGAAGGGGTTTTCGGGTACGATTGTCAACAAACAATCTTGTATCAGGGTGGCAGGATTGCGCCCCGGGAAATACGCCTTCCGGTATTTTCACGACAGGAACAACAATAAAAAGATGGATACCAACCGGATAGGCATCCCCACCGAAGGGTATGGCTTTTCGAACAACGCCAAAGGAAGGTTCGGGCCGCCGGTGTTTAAGGATATGGTTTTTGAGGTAACCAAAGATGCCACCGTAATCAGTACCCCGGTGTATTTCTGATGACTGCAGATAGATCCTTCCGGAGGATCTGCAGAACCACACTGAAATAAACTGTCTCCAGATGTATCATCAGCATACCGCACCGGTTTCAATGCAGGCCAAAATCATCTGCCAATTGATGAGGTGGACAGGGATGAAGAGGCGTACTGAAAAGAAGATGCAGTTTGGCCTGTTTGTGAAACATCCGGCAGAACCTCCGAAATCACTTCGGAAGAACTTTTCCGTGCGGGTGTCGGAACTCTGCGGCAGGAAAGTCTGGACTGTTTCACCACTACAGGGTAATGCAGATCTTGTGATGCTCTATTTGCATGGCGGGGCCTATATGGCTAATATCAACCGGCAGCACTGGGATCTGATCGGGCAACTCATCCTCAAAACCCGGGCTGTTCTGATCGTACCGGATTACCCCCTTGCCCCGGAAGCCACATACAAAGAAGCCTATCTCTTTATGGATCAATTGTATGAGTCGCTTCTGGCCTCGTATCCCGCATCGCGCATGATCTTCTGCGGCGACTCGGCTGGTGGCGGCCTGGCACTTGGATTTTCACAGCACCTCAAAAACGTTAACCGCAAACTGTCTGAACAGCTCATCCTGTTTTCGCCGTGGTTAGACCTGCGTATGAGCCATCCGGATTTAGAAGATTACGCAGCAGCGGATCCCATCCTGACCATCGAAGGGCTGAAAAGTGCCGCAGAAAAATATGCCGGGGATACAGACCTGCACGACTTCAGAGTGAGTCCGATCTGTGGAACCTTCGACGGATTGTGCAGGATCTCTGTTTTTACCGGCACCAACGACCTCCTGCATGCCGATGCCAAAAAACTAAAACAGCTTCTGGATCAGCAGAATATCTCCTTCAACTATTTCGAATATCCGGGCATGTTTCACGATTGGGTCATTATTACTAGCCTGAAGGAGTCGCAGGATGTAATCAACAAGGTAAAGGGCTTGGTGCGATAAGTTCAACCCTCCCGGGACAATTCTCTCATTCTGGTTGTAACTTTGATGACCGGTAAGTCCGGAAACAATCAATATGAGTTCATTGTGGAAACAACCATTAAAAAGCACCTGCCATGAAACCGGATTTGTTTTTGTCAAATGCAATATTCCTGATAATAAAATCCTTCCTTCAGGTTTCCGGATTTAAACAACTGGCGGTTATCTGCTTTCTGCTTTTATGTTCTGAAGGAGGGTATGCCCGAAACAACGGTAACAGTTGTGCTGCCTATCCGGGAAGCTTTGATGCTTGTTTACATACTGCCGGGGATTCAGTTCCAACTGTTTGGAGACCCTGCATCTCTCCTTTCATCGAGCTGCTGGGCAAAGGATTTTTCTCCCTGAATGTTGATTTCAGAAGAAAAGAATCGCATTCCTTCAGCATCGGGGTGGCCGGAATTGAAGAGGGATGGTCTCCCAATGTCATGTATTACCATTTTTCAGGCAAAAGACATCGCTTTGAAGCAGGCGGAGGGCTGAGCGGAAATTTCCAGGATGGATCGGCGGTAAATATGGTGGTACATGGAGTGGTCGGATATCGCTATCAGAAAAAGAAAGGATTGCTGTTTCGTGCCGGATTTACTCCGATGTTGATTGTTCCATTTTCAGCAGAAAGCAAAATAGCATTTATCCCCTGGGCTGGTGTTAGCCTGGGGTATTGCTTCTGATACAAAACTTTATAGTGAAGAAAAAGAATCTGGCTCCTTTAGAAGCAATGGTAGCACCGTATGATAATGGAGCGTTGCCATTTTCAACTTTAATGCCTGGAGATGGTAAAACATCTGGATAGTTGTTGAAATACAACCATCTGTGGTATAAATACAACTGAAAGTAGATAAAACAATTTGTATTATGCCCGCATGTCACTGTAATTTTAGCTCATCAAAACAAACAACAAATCACGATGCTAAACGCAAAAGACATTGGCGCCAGAATTACGGAAGCACGCAGGAAAAAGACCTTTTCTCAAGCCGGACTGGCTCAGCAGATATCGATAAGTCCGCAGGCTGTCGGGAAATGGGAACGGGGCGAATCGTTACCTGATATCATCACGCTGGCGCGGCTGGCAGAAATTCTGGGAGTTGACCTCACCTATTTTTCAGGAAACACTCAACCTGCGGAAGCGGAGAGGAATAATCCAGACGAAGTACCAGAAAAAGCCGAACAGAGGGCTGACAAAAATCAGACAAGGCCAGGGTGGGATATGTCGGCCTTATGCCTCACCGACAGCGATTTTTCAGGGTTGAACAACCTGCATAAGAAACTCAGTTCATCCAATATGCAGCGGTGCCAGTTTGTGGGTTCGGAGATGTCGGGGCTCATCCTGCGCAACAACCATGTAAATCAGTGCGACTTCTCGCAATCCGACCTGAGCAACAGCAGGATTGATCATTCGATGCTACACAAAAATACCTTCCTGAACTGCTCGCTGAGAAACGCTGAAATCACAAAGAGCTATACCGAAGGGTGTGATTTTTCAGGATCAGATTTCTCTGAAGCTCAATTCAAATCGGGTGGCTTCGGGAAAAATACCATGGAAAACGTAAAGCTGAATGGCACAGGTTTCATAGAAATGGCTATTCAGGATATTGTTTTTAGCGGCACCCTCGAAGACTGCCGTTTTGAGAATTGTGCATTTCAACGTGTTAGCTTTCAGAACGCAGAGATTCTCAATACCTTCTTCAAAAACAACCGGAAAATCAAACAGGTAAAACTCATCAACTGCAGGGCGGATAGGCTGACCTATGCGTTCCTGAAGAATAACCGGGCTGATATGTCCGGGATCATTCTGATATAGGCACCCTTCTCTCAGCATTCTCTATCCCGTATCGCTCCGCTCCCGGGACTTCGCTTCGCTCAGCTTCCCCGACCTTCTTTTTTGGGCAAAAGCCCATTTTTCTTTGCCTTGCCTTGATCCCCGGCCTGAAGGCCGGGGCAACTGATGGTTTATTGAGCTGGAGACTTCAATTCGCTCGGTCTCCTAAACCTCCTCAACCTCCTCAACTTCCTCAACCTCCTCAACTTCCTCAACTATTCAAACTAAACCTCCACCCGCAATACCACTCACGCTCTAGGGTATCGGGGGGACAGGCGAGGCATTCGGTGGTGATGCGGGAATCGATGGTTTCGGCGAAGCTTCGGTATTCGATGATGCCTGCCGATTTGCAGGGGTAATCTTCCATCCCCTTGCGCCTGCGGGCGGCCTGCACCCTGCACTCTATCATCCTGAACACGAAGCTGTTTTCGGTTTCTTCGGTGATATCCTGCTTGTTTACGGCGGCATAGAGGCGGTATTGCAGTGCCTGCTTCAGCCCCTCCAGTCCCGGCTTCTCCGGCAGGTTCAGCATCCGTTTCACCGACCATGCCTCCAGGGGTGAAAACTGTCCCCAGCAGGAGTCGTTGCAGCGCTTGGCATCGAACATCCCGTATTTCTTCTCCACCGCCTGAAACCATACGCCATCGTTGGCCAGCCAGCTGACAGCAACCCCTTCCTTCATTGCCTCCAGATCTTCATCGGGCATCTGCAGCAGGGGTGCAGGGAGGTTCTCCTCCACCTCAAACTGCATGATCTTCGCCAGCCGCTTCAGGTGGATGTGGTAGCTGGTATCGCACACCTCCTTCATGATCTCCATTGCTTTTTCACGCCCGAACTGGTGCGACACCTCGGCATACCACATCGCATGGTGCATCAGGGTGCGGTGCAGATAATCGAGAATCAGGACTACGGTTTCCTTTTTATCAGACATATTCCTTTATTTCGGCATCACCGGCAAGCACATGGGCAGCGCTGGTAAACAGCCCCTCCATCTCCCGTTCGCCGGGATATACTTTCACGTCGGCAATGAATTTCACCCTGCGGGTGATCTCACGGATGATATAGTCGCTGTAGGCGAGCCCGCCGGTGATCAGGATGCCGTCGACGTTGCCCTCGAGCACCGTGGCCAGGGCTCCCACCTCTTTGGCCACCTGGTAGGCGAGCGCATTGTAAATCAGCGTGGCTTCTTCGTCACCCTCCAGCACGCGCTGCTCTACCAGTTTTGCGTCCTTCGTCCCCATGTAGGCTTTCATTCCGCCATGATGGGTGATGATATCAAGCAATTCTTCTCTGGTATATTTGCCTGAGAAACAAAGCTCTATGAGCTGTCCTACCGGCAAGCTTCCGGTGCGTGCCGACGACATGGGGCCATCGCCGTGCAGCCCGTTGTTCACGTCGATGATTCTTCCGCAGCAGTGAGCACCCACCGAAATTCCGGAGCCCATGTGCACCACGATGAATTTTCCCTCTTCGTAAGTCTTTCCGATCATGGAGGCATAATGGCGTGCCACGGTGCGCTGGCTGAGGGTATGCATGATGCTGATGCGGTTGATGCCCGGCAATCCGGATACCTTGGCAATATCAGTCATCTCGTCGGTGCAGGCTGGATCTACCGTTATGGCTTTCACCCCATTCCCGATCAACGCAGCGATGTCATAGGCAATCAGCGCCCCTAGGTTCGATTCATGCTCGGCCATCGGATGGTGCAGGTCTTCGATCATCTTCTCATTCACCGAATAGATGCCGCCCGGAATGGGTTTCAGTACCCCCCCGCGGCACACCACAATCCCGATATCGGCCAGGTTGATGTGGGCACGCTCAAGTTCAGTGAGTACTGCTGATTTGCGCAATTCAAACTGCCCCATCACCCCGTTGCACTGCTGGAGATCCTCTTCTCTGTGGCGTATGTTAATCAGAAACAGGGCTTCACGATTGTTTCGCACAGAAACCAGGGTAGTCTGTGATACCGTTTTCAGGACAAGAATCAGGTTCTTCATAGGGTGATGGTTTGTGATTTATAGTGTAACAAAATTAACAATATCCCGGAACAGGCAAATGCGGTTTGCAAATTATCCGTTAAACACCATTCGTGCGGCATTGTTCTGAGAATTGGGACTTATGTTACAGGATTGCATTTATTTTGCCAGCCAAGAGCTATCATACTGATAATCAAACGGATAATATCAGCCTTGTATATCCTGAAAAATTTCTATCTTTGCCCCCCGAATGATAAACCAACCAAAATACTGAACATGAAAAGCGGAGAATTTCTGGCCAAAAACATCCTGCCCGAAGAGGCATTCATTCCCGAAGCGTTTAACGAAGAACAACTGATGATTGCCGATACCATAAAGGCATTCATTGATACTGAAGTATATCCGAACCTCGACAAGCTCGACAAGGGGGACCGCAGCCTGATGGCCGGCACCCTGAAGAAAGCCGGCGAACTTGGGCTGATGGGAATAGCCTTGCCTGAGGAACTGGGTGGTTTCGGACAGGATTTCGTTACCCAGATGCTTGCTGCCGAGATGGTTGGGGCCGGCTATTCGTTCTCAGTTTCCTTCATGTGCCATACCGGTATCGGAACCATGCCCATCATGTATTACGGCAACCAGGATCAGCGTGAGCGTTACGTTACCAGACTCGCCACCGGTGAACTGCTGGGCGCATACTGCCTTACCGAACCGGGTGCCGGAAGTGACGCCAATTCAGGAAAAACCAATGCCAAATTGAGTGAAGACGGCAAACACTATATCCTGAACGGACAGAAGATGTGGATCACCAACGGTGGGTTCTGCGACACCCAGGTGGTGTTTGCAAAAATCGACAACGACCGCATCCTCAGTGCCTTCATCGTGGAAACCGCCTGGCCGGGTGTTGTGATTGGGCCGGATGAGGTGAAGATGGGGATCAAAGGCTCTTCCACCACCCAGATCTATTACAATGACGTGAAGGTTCCGGTAGAGAACCTGATCGGGAAGCGGGGCGACGGCTTCCGCATTGCCCTGAGCATTCTGCACATGGGCCGTATGAAGCTGGGTGCCAACGTAATCGGTGCTGCCAAAACCACCATTACCCAGGCTGTGCAGTACGCCAATGAAAGAAAACAGTTTGGCACCCAGATCGCCAACTTTGGCGCCATCAAGTACAAACTGGCCGAAATGGTGATCCGGGCCTTTGCGCACGAATCGGCCATATACAGGGTAAGTAAGGATGTGGATGTGCTGCTTGACGAATACAAGCAGACCATGGAAGATTACGGCAAAGCAGCGATCGAAGCCATCAGCCATTATGCCGTGGAAGATGCCATTCTGAAGGTTTATGGATCGGAGATGCTTGATTACGTGGTGGATGAAGGGGTTCAGATCCACGGCGGCATGGGGTACTCAGCCGAAATGCGCGTGGAGCGCGGCTACCGTGACTCCCGTATCAACCGGATTTTTGAGGGCACCAACGAAATCAACCGCCTGCTGGTGGTGGAAAGTTCCATTAAATACGCCAAAAAGGGGCAATACGACCTGTTTGGCGAAGGGGAAAAGGTATATGCCGGACTGGATGCATTGAAGCCGGTGGAGCAGGGAGAAATGTTCGAAACCATGTTTGCTGCGGTACAGAATTTCAAGAAAGCCATTCAACTGTTGATGCATTGCTTCACCACGGCAGTAAAAGGGTACAGCGCCGAACAGGAAATACAGAACAACCTGGCCGACATGATCATGGAATTGTACATCACCGAATCGATGGCTCTCAGGGTTGCCAGGCTGGCCGGACTGAAAACAGCTGAAATGTTTGAGGTGTACAAAGCCATGCTGGTGGTGAAGGTATGGGATGCCGCCGCAGTGATCCGGAAAAAGGGAACCGATGCCATTGCATCCTTTGCCGATGGGGAAGAAGCAACGAAGCTCATCAGGGCCGTTGAGACCCTTACCAGGCTGCCGCTGGTGAACGTGCGCGACGCCCGCAGGAAAATTGCCGACACCCTTATCAGCGAGAACAAATATTGCTTCTGATACCTCTTGAAAAGCTGGGCTGATATCTCCTGGACCAGGGCAGTAGTTTCGGAAAATCTGAAGATTGCCGAAAGCGCTTACCTCCTGAAATTTCCGAGAACATTTGATTTTCAGGCCGGGCAGGTTGTGGCACTGGGCACAGATCCAGACCTTGCCCCCAGGTTGTACAGCATCGCCAGTGGCGAGCAGGATCCTTTTGTTGACATCCTCTTTACTGAAAAATCGGGTGGCTCACTAACCCCAATGCTTTCGAGATTAAAACCGGGCGACAGCCTGATGGTTTCGAAACCCTTCGGTACCTTCACAAAAATTCAGCCCGGATCAGTGCTGGTAGCTGCTGGAACAGGACTGGCCCCTTTTATGTCGGTTTTAAAATCCGGAAAAGCCCGGGGTGCAACGGTAATCCATGGCGCAAGCTATCCGGAGTTCTTCTATTTCGATGAGTATCTGGAAGAGACTTTGAAAGAAAAGTACCTTCGGTGCTGCTCAAGGGTAGCAGGTGGCGACTGGTTTCATGGCCGGGTAACTGCCTTCATCGAACAGTGGAAAGGCCTCGATCCCGGCAGGAAACATTACCTCTGCGGCAGCGCCGAAATGGTGGTACAAACCCGCGATAGGCTGATATCCAGGGGGGTGCCGTTTAAAAACATCGATGCTGAAATCTTTTTCTGATACACAAACCGATGCCTGAAACCGGAAAACCCAATGTCCTGAAACCCCTTTTCGGAATGACCCTGGAGGAGCTTTCGGCGTTGGTAAAGGAGGAGGGGCTTCCCGGCTTCACCGCCAGGCAGATCGCAGACTGGCTCTACCGAAAAGAGATCCGTGAGATTTCGGAAATGACCAACCTGCCGGTCAGGGCCCGTGAAATGCTGTCAGAAAAATACAGGTTCGGCACATCGGAACCGGTTAAAGTATCCGCATCTGCCGATGGCACCCGCAAGTACCTGTTCGGTGCCGGAAACATGAAGTTCATCGAAACCGCTTATATCCCCGACCGCGACCGGGCTACGCTGTGCGTTTCTTCGCAGGTGGGCTGCAAAATGGGGTGCCTGTTCTGCATGACCGGCAAGCAGGGCTTTCAGGGTAACCTTACGGCCGGTGAAATTGTGAACCAGCTTTGCAGCATCCCCGAATGGCATCAGGTGACCAACATTGTATACATGGGGATGGGTGAACCGTTCGACAATCTGGAGCAGGTGCTCAAATCGCTGGAAATCCTTACCGCCCCCTGGGGGATGGCCATGAGCCCGCGCCGGATCACCGTTTCCACCATTGGCATCATCCCGGGAATGCGGGAATTTCTCGAAAAAAGCCAGTGCCATCTGGCAGTGAGTCTGCACACCCCGTTTGATGCCGAGCGGCGCAATCTCATGCCGGTGCAGAATGTATATCCGGTGCAGGAGGTGGTGGATGAGATCCGCAGGCACGACTTCTCGGGGCAGCGCAGGGTGTCGTTCGAATACATCATGTTCGACGGATTAAACGACACCCCAGACCATGTTAAGGAGCTTGCCCGCATGCTGCACGGACTCCCCTGCCGTGTGAACCTCATCCGCTTTCACCCCATCCCCGGCACTCCCCTTACCGGCACCCCCGACCAACGCATCACCGAGTTCCGCGATGCCCTCACCGCCAAAGGGGTTTTTACTACCATCCGCGCCTCCCGCGGGCTCGACATCCAGGCCGCCTGCGGGCTGCTGTCGACGATGAATTAGTGCGTTATTTTTCGTGCACAAGCATAACTACGCGGAAACCCACCCGGGGATCGGGTAAAGTGAATGACTGACTCTGGTCTGTGGTGCATTCTAATAAAAAATTATCCCAGCTGCCACCTTTGAGCATACCTTCACGGGTCATCTCGGCCACATTGCCGATCGCATCATATATACCCAGCGTGTTGGGTTTGTAGTGCCCGCAGATTGTAGTATGGAATCCTCCGTCGCTTGTATAATCAGTACTGCCTGTGATGGAACTGGTGATCTTGATATTTGTCAGGAAGGCTTTTCCCTCAGGGTCAGTATAAGGCAGATCGCCGTACCAGGGCAGGTTGTGCCCCGGCAGGGGTGCTGCCAGCCTTTTCCACTCCACCTCCGAAGGGAGCCGGAAGGTTACAGCCTTGAATTCCCTTTTTGGCCGGCTGTTGTATCGTTCAGTAAGCCATTTACAATAAGCCTCGGCAGCCTTTTGGGAGATGTTCACCACCGGGTACCGGTCATATGCCGGATGGGAGTGGTAGTTTGCCCTCATGGGCTCATTGTATGCATAGGCAAACTTCTTATCCCACTGGGCAGAGTCATACAGGCAGACCGCATACAGGTCATTATTGCCAATGGTTTTCAATGAAGAGAGAAACTCCCGGTATTCCATGTTGGTAACCTCATACTTAGCAGCAAACAATGAATCGTTGAGCTTTACATATTCTGCAAATTCCTTATTCACATCAGGTACATGCAAGGATGTTAATGTAAATGCAACTACCGGAAGAGCCAGCAACCAAAGCTTTGTTTTCATTTTATTGATATTATGGTTCATTTATAAATTCGTTAACAAACGGTTGAAATACCATTCTATTGCTGATGGAAGCATCTGATTTACTTTACCAGATTTAATCCTTTTCTGCACAGAAGGAACCACTTTGAAAATACAGCAAAGCCGGTATGCTACTGCTTTCCGTTCTTCTTTCCCAACCTGACGAAAAGCAGGTAGAATGGAATCCCCAATGCCATAAGTGACAATCCGATAGCAGCTTCGCGGGGTTTGGCAACGATGGTATTGATGGTCAGGGCAATACAGAAGAGAACAAAGAATGCCGGAACCATAGGATAGCCCCACACTTTGTAAGGACGCTCAAGGTTGGGTTCCCGGATACGCATCACGAATACTCCGGCGGCCGAGGCGCCGTAAAAGATGAAGGCAGCGAAAATCAGGGTGTCGGTGAGCTGATCGAAATTACCTGACAGCACCAGGATGCAAGCCCAGATTCCCTGAAACCACAGCGCTTGTCCCGGTACTCTGGCCTTGTTGATCTCGGCGGCTCTGCGGAAAAAGAGACCCTCACCGGCCATGGCGTAGTAAATCCGTGAACTGCTGAGTACCGTAGCATGGGCACACCCCAGGGTGGTGATCAGGATCAGCAGAGAGATGGCCAGTGCCCCGCCCGGACCACCAATGGCACGCATCACCTCCACGGCGGCAATCTGATTCTGCGAGTGGTAAATAGCGGAAAGTTCCTCTGTCGACAGTACCGACAAATAAGCCGTATTTACCAGCAGGTAAATGGCAATCACACCGAAAAGTCCGAACATAAGGCTGAGCGGAACATTCCGGTTGGGATTTTTAATCTCACCAGCCACAAACCCTACAGAGTTCCACCCTTCGTAGGCCCAAAAGGCGGCCAGCATGGCAGAGAACATCGCCCCAAATCCAGCCGCTTTGAAGGAAGGGGTTACCTCAAACACCTGCTGTATCTCTGATTTGGGGGATGAGAGTCCGAAGACCGTGATGATCAGCAGGCAAACACTCACAAGGATCAACAATAAAGTGCTGAATCTCATTCCGGTACGGATTCCCAATGTATTAAACCAGGTAAGGGCTGCAATCAGTGCAATGGCCAGTAGTTTCACGTTGAAGCCGGCAAAGGGGTAGAATACCCCACCGATGCTGAAATCTGCCATCGATGGCCAGATTTCCGGCAGTTGCGCAACACTGTTCACCGACTGGGCAAACACATACGCCAGCGAAGCCACCGAGGCTGTGCGTATGGTGGTAAAGCTGGCCCAGCCGTACATGAAGGAGACGAAACGGTTGTAGATCCTCTTAAAATAGACAAACTCACCCCCGGTATCGGCCAGCATCCCAGCCAGTTCAGCGTTGCTCAGGGCCCCAAACAGGGTGATGATCCCACCCAGCACCCAGCAAACCAGTACCAGCAGCGCAGAGTCGAGCTCAGAAGCCATAGGGGCGACTTTCTTGTATACGCCGGAACCGATGATGTTGCCAATAACAACCACAACGGCCAGCTTTACGCCCAGAGAGCGGTCCAAAGTATGGTTTTTGGGAAACGATTGAGGCATGAGTAATTTGTAATTAGAAATTAGAAATTAGAAATTAGAAATTATGAATTATGAATTAGGAGTTAGGAGTTAGGAGTTAGGAGTTAGGAGTTAGGAGTTAAAAACCAATGGTTGAACGTTTGAACATTTGAACACTTGAACATTCGAATGTTTGAACATTTGAATACTTGAACATTGATCCTTGAACATTGATCCTTGATCTGGCTGATGAACCCCGCTTGCGGGGTGATATGATTATAGATGATGTTTCAGGAATCCGGCAATTTCATTCATGGCATCGGTGGCTTCGGGAAACATAGGGGCAAGCAGCGGATAGCAATGTACCTGCCGGCGTCCTTCGGTAAACCGCACCTCCACACCGGCTTCGGCTGCTTTCCGGGCAAAACCTGCCCCGTCGTCATACAGTTCATCGTCGCTACCTGCATTGATGAGAAGGGGCGGCAATCCGGCAGGATCGCCAAACAGGGGTGAGATGTAGGGATCTTCGGGGTTATGATCTCCGCAATAGTGCTTGCTGAACACGAACCAGGAGTCGAGCGGTGCCAGGGAATAGCGATTTCTGGTGTGGTACGAATCGCCGGAGCAGGTAAGGTCCGTCCATGGACTCATCGCAACTGCTGCTACCGGCAGTGGGATGCCCAGATCTTTGATTTTCAGCAGCGAAGCCAGCACGAGTCCTCCGCCTGCCGACTCCCCTACCCATGCGATCCGGTGGTTTTCAAAACCGTTCTGGAGTAGCCACCGGTATACGGCCACGGTATCATCAAGAGCGGCCGGATAGGGGTGTTCGGGGGCCAGGCGGTATTCAAAAAGAAGGCATGTAAACCCCGTGGTTGCGGCAAACTTTGAGACGATCGCCCGGTGGTCGCTGCAGGAGCCTGACACATAGCCTCCGCCGTGGACGTACAGGACGAGTTTTGCAGGATCAGCACCCGCGGGTTGCAGCCACTCAGCTTCCATCCCGGCAATGGTTTCGCGGCGGGCAGTGATTCCGGGAGGCAGCTTGGCCATGCGGGCAGCCCCTTTTTCGCATTGCTCCCTAAAAGCAGCAATCGAAGTGTTCATATCGAACCGCTCCTTCCGTTTTTTTCCGGAAAGAAGATGTCGGTTCCGTAACAGGAAATTGATCAGGATGCTGCGTGTACTCATAGTTCCGAACTGTTGCAGGATGAATTTGCAACATTACGGAATAATTCATTGTGCATTGGCCTGCATGGTAAAATCGAATTTGCGGTAGGTTGAATTGGATTCACCCCAGATATGCAGCGCGATGGTTTTGTTGTCGAGCGTACCCGCCATCTGAGTGCCTTTGCCAATGGGAAAAGGAGACGTGATGATGATACCGGCCACATCTTCCCAGGCCCAGAGAATATTCCCGGCTGCTGCCTCAGGAAGATGCATGTCGGATAAAGTGCCTGTAAGCTGGTTGTTGCCATAGGCAAGGTCCCAGTACTGCAGCAGCAGCTTTCCGGTGCTGGTGATAAAAAGCATGGCCGAAATGATGTCGATATGCCCCTCTTCATCCGTAGTGAGATCCCTGTCGGGGCCAATCACCAGACTAAAAGCATTGGTCTCCCTGTTGTTTCCCTCTTTGAGGTAAGGGCCTGTGATGGCAACCACCGGGAACTGGTACGTTTTTTCTTCGATAAACACATCCGTTCCCGACACAATGTCATAATCGTAATACCGGATGGTCATGTTTCCGGTACCCTTATAAACCGTTTCGGTGGTTCCAGGCTGGTTGTTCTGATCTTTGTCGTTACACGAAAGAGAAACTCCAATCGATGTAATCAGGATCATCAACACTATTTTGGTTTTCATCGTGCTGAAGATTGGTTGATACAAAAATACTAAATTCATTACCAGATGTTTAGTTCTCTCCGAAAATCATTTTTTTTCACAGAAGCCCAAACCATCAGAGCTTTAAGTCTTTTTTTCAGCTTGATATTTCTCTCGCTGAAAGGCGCTGAAATTCTGCGGATTTCTGCGTGAAATTTTTCTCGCTGAAATTCGCGGAAATTTCGCTGATATGCGCTGAAAGATTATCTGCGGATTTCTGCGTGAAATTTTTCTCGCTGAAATACGCTGAAATTTCGCTGATGCTTCGACAAGCTCAGCACAAGTGCCGCTGAAAAAATCTGCGGATTTCAGCGTGCTTTCTGCGGATTTCTGCGTGAAATTTTTCTCGCTGAAATGCGCTGATGAAGAAACAACATCGGCGAAAACCCTTGCGCTTCTGCAGATTTTATGAATGACCGGAACAAGACGTGCGGGACTATGCCTAAAACCGGTTCATCATCTTCCCGGAGTTTCAGCATTCGTTTTCTTCACCAGGAAATGGGGCCGTTTCTTCACCTGCATGTAGATTTTCCCGATATACTCGCCAATAATACCCAGCAGGATCATATTCACGCCACCGATAAACAGGATACTGAGGATCACGGAAGTCCAGCCCCGTACGGTCTGGTCGGTGAACAGCGCCATACCCAGGGCAAAAAGGGCGTATACGGCCGAAAATGCCGCCAGAAGCATACCCAGCACGATGGCAAATTTAAGGGGTTTGATGGAAAAGGAGGTAACACCGTCGAGGGCCAGGTTGACCATTTTCCGGAACGAGTACTTTGTTTTCCCCGACAGCCGTGCATTGGGCGTATAGGGGATGCCAATCTGCCGGTACCCGATCCAGTTGATCATACCCCGGTAAAAGAGGTGATATTCCGTGATATCGTGCACCAGCACATCCACAATTTTCCGGTCGATCAGCCGGAAGTCGGCGGCTCCCTTCTGCACATGCACTTCCGAAAGTCCGTTGATCAGTTTATAGAACAGGGATGAGGTAAACCGTTTGAACCAGGGGAGTTTTGCCACATCCTGCCGAAGGGTAAACACGATGTCGTACCCCTCCTTCCACAGGCGTATCATATCGGGCAGCAGTTCCGGCGGGTGCTGCATATCGGCATCCAGGCTGATGACACAATCGCAGGTGGCGTATTCCAGTCCGGCCCGCAAGGCGCTCTGGTGCCCGAAGTTCCGGGAGAAGGAGACATATTTCACCGCAGGATCTTCAGCGGCCAATGCTTCAATAACAGCCAGGGTATCATCGGTGCTGCAGTCGTCGACAAACACAAATTCAATCCGGTAGTCCTCAAGTATTTGCTTTAATGCATGATACAATTTACTAACGTTGCCTTCTTCATTGTAACATGGCACAATCAGGCTGATCCTTTTTGTATTCTTGTCTTCCATAGCGTAGAATGAGAGACCAAAGATAGTATTGTTTGTTTGTTTATTTGTTTCGTTTTTGAGTTGTCCAGTGTTCAAATGCTGAGCCTCTCCGAAAACCACTTTTTTTTATTTTCCCGCATGACTAGTTCCGATTTATCGGAATTTCGGTGATTATCGCAGATATATGTCGTTGTAATTAGGCATTTTTCGTTCTGCGCAGATCAGCGAGATCAGCGGGCCATTTTCTCAGATTGGGCCCAAGGGTTCAAGTATTCACAAGTTAAATCGTTCTCTCGTATAGTCGTTCTCTCGCATAGTCGTTCATTCGAACAAGCATAGGAATACAAGAAAGTTTGTTAATTTTGCAGCCGAAATCCGGTCCCGTAGCTCAGTTGGATAGAGCAACAGCCTTCTAAGCTGTGGGTCACAGGTTCGAATCCTGTCGGGATCGCAAACATAATCAATAAGTAATTGATTATCAGTGGGAACAATACGGATGATATCCGAATTGTTCCCACTTTTGTTCCCACATTGTTGGTTTTTTGGTTTTCGATTACTGCTTCTTTCGATTCACCCTCTCCTTACTTGTACCAACTCCGGGTATCTGCCCAGCAGTTTCTGATGAGTGCATACCATATTAGTATGCAGGTCAATGATCAGGCATGTTTCACTGCAGAAGAAAAACCATCCATGGCGGGTCGGGTCGCAAAACGGGATCGGGGGAACCTGGAGGGGTAGCTGTGGTGGATTAGTAACCCCCTATGTGTAATCGAGAACTATCAAATTGAATCATAAACCGGGTGCAACCACTGCCACTACTTCAGCCTCAGCTGATACCGCCCCTTGATGTTATGAGAGTAGTAGCTCCCGAATGAGCTTGCTTCCTTGAATCCCTTCCAGAAGGAAAGGGGTAGATCCTGATGAATGTATTCAGATCCAGTGGTGGAGATGATCAGAAATCCTTTCTGGCGGTCGCAACTATAGTAGGAAGCTCCTGTGATCCATGAGCTGGAGGTGGTGTTAACACTTTCTTTAAAGGGAAAGGTTGCTGCCTTTACCTTTCTGAGAGCTTCCTGATAGTCAGAGAAAGTTTCCGGCAAGGTGTTGCAGGTGTATTCAGCAGATGCGGTGGTGACTGATGCCTGGAGGTTTATTGTAGGCTCGTTCCCTCGTGGATGGTAATTTGCAAAGAAGCCAATGGCAAGTACAAGGGTTAGGGTCTGAAGAAGAAGTTACATGGGTTAATTGCTTAATGGTGGCTTGTTGCAGGGTTCATCTCATGTCAAAAATAGGGTAAAGATGAATTGGCAAACCAGTTGGCATTTGCTTTTTATACAAGGGACATGTATCTTGCACGGACTAATAATATATGACTATCGGTTAATATGAATACAATCTTTGTAGTTGATTGTAGTACAAGCAATTAGAATCCTATCACATGCACTTTCAGAAGTGACCCCGGATTAATGGCAACTGCTACTTTTTGGCAATGGTATCGGATTTAAGATCATCAGTCACGATCATTTTCACATACCTGAATCATGGTTCGCTTTTTATGCTTCTCCGGAGCCGTGAGAGGATAGACCGTTGAAGACATTACCAGGACTTTT